>SDBU01000684.1_pt1 | contig 48131 bp, 45 predicted proteins | sample 2277071 | NCBI WGS metagenome assembly SDBU01 (sample SAMN10397929, study PRJNA504765) | marine sediment metagenome | isolation source: marine sediment core GS08_GC12, 126 cmbsf | place: Arctic Ocean: Gakkel Ridge, Loki's castle | collected 2008
GTTAGAGTTAAAGATAGTTTAGCTTCAGGAACTGGTGGCCGATAACCAAGAGCGCTATGGGGCCGGAAGTGATTATATTCCCTGCGCCATTGTTCAATTCCGAATTATATACTTGAAGCGGATAATTCCACTCCTAATTATCCGCTTTGCCTAGGGTGTATGGGGGGGTGTGATATGGGGGATATATACACCGTTAGGGCTAGGTTTACCCCATATCCCTGGTGGCGTTGCTATACTGCTGCTATCCAACTTCTAATCAAGGGCTACTTTGATATAGAGGGAGTTCTTACTGAAGTGGGTTGGAAAAGGGGAGACGAAAGGGAATATGGCACTAACTGCACTGCTCATCCAACAAAGCAGCGAGGTCAAGCCCCATGAATTTTACGCCCTTGCTGAATGTTTGCCCAAGAGCAAGCGCCACTTTGCCATTCGGGCCTTCAATGGTTACCTGTTTAACAGTAGTCCAAGTTCCATTGGGATTCTTTTTAAAGGAATCGCACGGTAATCCGTCCATAATAGCACCTCCAATTAGGGATTATACTCCGCAATTAACCAATGTCAATACCCGATTGGCTATAAATGGTGGTAGAATAGGGTGCTATGACTGCCAAGTAATTCGTGAAAACCTTGCCAAAGTGAATGCTAGAGCCTCACAACGGTCGGTTTTGATCAGCCCTGAATGTGTCACCGGCTACCTCATCCCATCTGGAACGGCGGAAGTCGGCCCACACGGGATCGGCGACCAAGTGCCGTACCTGCCCGGTTTTGTATTAAGAGGCTTTGAGAAACAGGGTATTGTGGGGTTAGCACCCAAATATGATGAGCATGGAAACCCATTACCGCCGAGGTGGGTGGGGATGACGGCAAGAATTGAAGGTGGCCAAAGCAGAAATGCAAGATTCGTTGTACTCCACGCGTTTCGTAACGTTAGTAAGCCATTGAGCGATGGGGTAGATCGAAAGGGTCAAGCTACATTCTGTAAGATTGTTGGACCGAATGAGCCCAATAGTTACACCTTCACAGCAAGCCAACCACCACGTTAAAGGAAATAACAGAGCTTTGTTCAATAGAGTGTACTATTTTTTGTATGACGTCATACAAAACGCTGCACTCAACCACATAACGCTAAGCAGCTCATGTTGGGTGAACTCTGGTCGTTAGATAGCATCTCGTCATCTGAAATGAGTCATAAGTTCGTAAAGGATTTAAGAGCGACCAAAAGAGATAGTTTCCTTGGTCTGCTTCAGAACCTTACTGATAATCAAGGGCTACCTTGACCCGGGCATCATGGGGCTCCCCAAAAAGCTGGAGGATGATATTAAAAGGGTTGCTGAGGTGGCAACAAGAGAGGCGTTATAACTGAAGGGAGGGAACATGAAAATCGATGAGATAATCATATCCAGGACAATGACCGAAAACTATATGGAAGACTTTCTAGAGGCGCTGGCCATCTCAAACCGGGCAGTAGTAGAAGCTCTAGGGGGCTACCCCCAATTAAAATTCACCCATGGGTACAAATAATGGTTCCATAGTTTCATTTCTAGAAGAACTAATGCGCAAACTAAAACGGCTACCAAGCCAGCTGGCTTCCGATATAGATCAGTTTAACCGGTAAGAAGTATTTAGTACTTCTTACCGGTTAAACAATTCATAAAAAGTAGGAAATACTATTGACAAAAGTCATTTATAGGACTATTATATGACAATAGTACTATTTTCACTAATATACTACTGCATATATTATGGTAGACGCTATATTATAAAGGGAATGATAGCAGTGTCATCATGACATCTGGCAATATTATCAACTTAAATAAAGGAGAAGAAGGTGGACGTTCTCTGTAAAAAGATAAGAATCATGCGAAAGACCCTGAAATGGTCTCAGGAAGACCTAGCCCGTGAGATTGGTGTCAGCCTGTCCACGGTGCAACGCTGGGAAACAAAGGGCGGCAAACCCATTCGGCTGGCTCGCATGGAGCTACAGAGGCTCCTGCGGGAAGCCGGCATGGACGACAGGCTCTAGGGGCGGCGGTCCATAAGAGACCATAGAAGAAAACTAAAGGAGTTTGGCTAATGGTTTTTCAAATGCCTCCCTATCGGATACAGGATAGCATCAGGTCGGGCGAAATTAAAATCGCCATTATCGGCCTGGGGCAGATCGGTTTGCCGCAAGCCCTTCATTTCGTCAAAGAAGGGGCATTTGTTTTCGGTGTCGATATTGATGATAAGAAAATAGGTTTAATCAAGCAGGGTGTGTGCTCTTCAGGCACGAGAGATCTTATTGAGATGTTCAACCTCTTCAACACAAGCGATAACTTTGAAGCTACCACCGACACGGTGAGCGCCATCAGGGGTAGCAATATACATATTCTCTGCCTCCCCACTCCCCTGGGAAAAGACAAAACGCCCGACTTCTCGGCGCTAACTGCCGCCTGTGACAAGGTCGGGCAGGGATTGGGCAAGGGGAATCTGGTTATCGTAGAGAGCACGGTCTATCCCGGCGTTACCACCAAGATAGTCAAGCCAATCCTTGAAAAGGGGTCGGGCTTGAAAGCGGGCAGTGATTTTGGCCTGGCTTATTGCTCCGAGCGTATTGACCCCGGGAACACCAATCACAGGCTTGATAATACACCCCGGGTTATCGGCGGCATTAACCAGGAAAGCATAGCCGCGGCATCGGCTATCTACAGTATTATTGTTAAAGCTCCCATTATTCAGGTGAAGAACTGCCAGACGGCTGAACTGGTCAAGCTGGTGGAGAACGTTTACCGTGATATCAATATCGCTTTTGTTAATGAAATAGCCCTACTCTGTGAAGAAATGGATATAGACGTCCTGGAGGTTCTCAAGGCTGCCTCAACCAAATGGAGCTTCATGACTCATATCCCCGGCGCTGGCGTTGGCGGTATGTGCATCCCGATAAACCCGTACTACCTACTGCAGTGCGCCAGAGAAGCCGGCACCGATCTACCGCTCGTCCAGCAGGCAAGAAGGATTAACGAAAATATGCCTCACCATATGGTTGAGCTGGTAGGTGAGGCGCTGTGCCGTATAAAGACCCCCATTGAGCAAGCCAGAATCTGCGTCCTGGGGCTGGCTTACAAGGCAGACGTCGATGATTACCGCGGGGCGCCCGGTGAAATTATTGCCAAAGAGCTTGAGCAAATGGGTGCCGATATTACCTGCTACGACCCCCTGGTTACGCCGGAGAATAAAGCCATAAAATTCAAAACCTCCCTGGAGGAAGCCGTTAAGGGTGTAGATTGTATCGTTATCGCCACCGACCACTCCACATTTAAATCACTCGGCCTGAAATCTATAGCCAGCTTGGCTAACAATCCGCTGGCTATAGTAGACGGCAGGCACGTACTGACGCCCAGAGAGGTAGAAGACCTGGGAATCACCTATATCGGCATCGGGCGGACCAAAGACAGCAGACTAAATATATGGGATTTCAGGTCCAAGCTGAAAGAGGAGAAGGCATAGACCGGATATGGAGCGCTTGAAAGGTAAGAAGGTGGTGATTACCGGAGGTGCCGGCTTTATCGGCTCGCACCTAGTGGAGAGACTTCTTGGTTTAGGAGCCGAGGTTACCATTATTGATAACTTTATGTTCGGCAACAAGATTGAGCATCTGAGGGGGAGCAAAGGCTTTTCGGTAATTGAAGGAGATATAAGAGATGTCAAAGCCGTATCCCGGGCTGTGAACGGCAGGGACATAGTTCTCCATCTTGCCGCCTGTGTCGGCGTAGAGGAGACCCAGAAGATGCCCCTGGAGGTGCTTGATGTCGAGATCCAAGGAACTGTAAATGTGCTGAGCTCGGCGGTTAAATCCGCCGTTAGAAGATTTGTCTTCGGCTCTTCATCCGAAGTCTACGGAAACTCTCTAAAGCCCATGCAGGAAGACAATCCCCTCTCGCCGAGGTCTACCTATGCTGTAGCCAAGCTGGTCGGGGAGGAATACTGCCGGGCATTCTACCAAAAGCACGGCCTGGAATATACCTGTCTGCGCTACTTCAACGTTTATGGTCCCCGCCAGGACGAACGCTTTGTTATCCCACGCTTCGTGGGTCAGGCATTATCTCGTGAACCTCTAACGATATACGGGGATGGCAGTCAAACCAGGGACTTCACCTATATAGATGACGTGGTAAATATGACCCTGCTCACCGTAACGAGGCCGGAGGCGAGGTGCCAGACTATTAACCTCGGAACCGGCACTATGACCACGATAAATAGCATCGCCAGCCTGGTGACGAATGCCTTGGACGGCACAAACCCGGCTAAAGCCATACATATTGATTATGACGATAAAAGACCCCGTTGTATTGAGGTGTTCAGCCGGGTGGCTGATATTGCCAGAGCCAGGCAGCTACTGCAATACGAACCCGAGGTATCTCTGCCAGCGGGGATAGGCAAGTATATTAACTGGCGGTTGGGGAGGTAAGCCTTGTCTCAGCAGAAGATTATCGCCGCCATACCGTGCCACAACGAAGAGAGGCATATCGGCGACGTAATCAGCCAGGCCAGACGGTTTGTTGACCGGGTTATCGTGGTTGACGACGGGTCAAGTGATAATACGGCCGAGGTGGCTGAAGCCGCCGGAGCCCTGGTCATCAGGCATGAGGTCAACAAGGGCAAGGGTATGGCTATGAACACGGTTTTTCAGTGGGCTAGAAAGAACGGCACCCGGGCAGTAGTTATGCTCGATGGCGATGGTCAGCATAACCCCGCCGATATACCCCTTGTGCTTGAGCCGGTGCTGGAGGGTGAGGCTGACGTGGTGGTCGGCTCCCGCTTCCTCGGCAAAGATAGCCACATCCCCATTTACAGGGTTCTGGGGCAGAAGGTCCTTACTATCTCCACCAACCTGGGCTCGGGGCTCAAGCTCACCGATTGTCAGAGCGGTTTCCGGGCGTTCTCCAGAAAGGCAATTGACGCCCTCCACTTTACCCGAACGAAGGTAGGCGATGTCGAGTGTGAAAGCCAGTTCCTGATTAAAGAGAACCGCCTCAAGGTAACGGAGGTACCCATAGTCGTCAACTACGATGATGATGCTAAAAGAAACCCCGTCATTCAGGGGCTGGGCAACCTGCTCACAGTATTCGGGCTGGTTGGCGAGAGACTCCTCCGGAAAAGGGTCCAAAAGAAGGGCTCACGGGCAGAATAATGAAAATCTTGATAACATCCATCGTTGATTTAAGAAAGACGTCGCACAACAGGCTGCACCAGTTTATCAGGCACCTGTCCCCAAACCACAGCATCACCGTTTTGAGTATAAACGACTGGTGGAAAACCAGCCAGACCGATGTCAGCCAGTACCAGGCCGGGGTTGAGGACATACTGAAGAACATCGACATCAGATACTTCACCACCGGCAAACTCAGCCCCTACCTGCAGGAAGTATTTTCGGTGGCAACCATGAATAGAATCCTTGCGGAGATTGATTATACCAGCTTTGACGTGCACCTAAATTACAATACCCTCGCATCTGGCTACCGGGTAGCCAGGAAACTTAAATCTGCCGGCATAAACACGGTCTACGATATCGCCGATGATTTACCCCGTATGATAAGAAACTCGCCGCAGATACCCTTTATGCTAAGACCAGTCGGCGGGCTGATTGGCAAAGCCCTGGTTAATAGAAATATCAATATTGCTACCAAAGTGACCTCCATTACCGATTCCTTTCAGGACTTTTATCATATACCCGAGAATAAGTTTAAGCTCGTATCCAATGGCGTCGATACCGAGCTATTCAAAAGCTATCCATCGCAGCAGCTCAGGCAAAGCCTGGGCATCAACTCGGATTTTGTCGTCGGCTATGTCGGGGTATTGCGTGAATGGACCGATTTCGAGCCTGTTTTTACCGCCATAAAACAGATTGACCGGGATAGATACCACATAAAGTTGCTGATTGTGGGCGAGGAGGGCGGCATAAACAGGGTTGAGCATCTGGCTGAGAAATACCAGATATCGGACAGAGTCATATTCACCGGCACAGTCCCATACACCAGAGTGCCGGAATACATCTCCTGTATGGATACCTGCCTGATTCCTTTCAATAGCAGCGCCGTCGCTGATAGTGCCGTGCCGTTAAAACTTTTCGAGTATATGGCTTGCGAGAAACCGGTTATCTGCAGCCGGATGACCAACGTCTCCCGGCTGGCCAGAGACAGGGTATTTTATGCCTCCAACGGGGAGGAATACCGTGATAACCTGATAGCGCTCTACGGCAATAGTGAACTAAGAGAGAAGGTGGGCCGGGAGGGGAGAAGGTTCGTCGAGCACGATTATAGCTGGGAAAACACCCTCTCCAACCTGGAGGGAGTGCTACACGATGCTAGGGAGGTGCGGAAATAAAGATAGCTATAGTGGTCGGCACACGGCCGGAGATAATAAAGATGTCGCCCGTAATAAGGGAGTGCCACCGCCGGGGCATGGATTACTTTATCCTGCACAGCGGACAGCACTACTCCTACGAGCTGGATGGCGTCTTCTTCACCGAACTGGGGCTTCCCGAGGCAAGATACAACCTGGATATCGGCTCCGGCTCACACGCCGAGGAGACGGGCAAGATATTAACAGGTGTGGAGAGGATTCTAATCGACGAAAAGCCGGATGTGGTTCTGGTCGAGGGTGATACCAATACCGTGCTAGCCGCCGCTCTTGCCGCCGCCAAGCTGGGTATCAAGGTAGGCCACGTTGAAGCCGGGCTACGCTCCCGGGACAGGAGCATGCCCGAGGAGATTAACCGGTGCCTAACCGACCATATCTCTGACTATCTGTTCGCCCCCACCGGGGAATCAAGGCAGAACCTGCTGGCAGAAGGCATTAACGCCGGTAAAATCTTCGTTACCGGTAATACAATTGTAGATGCTATTTATCAAAGCCTGGATATCGTTCACAGCCAGCCGGATATCTTAAGCAAACTAAACCTCAAAAAGGGTGAGTATTTCATAGTTACGGCGCACCGCGAAGAAAATGTCGATGTCAAGCCAAAGCTAAAGGGGATACTGGGCGGCTTGAAGCTGTTATATAACGAATTTCATCTTCCTATAATATTCCCCATCCACCCCCGAACCCGGAAAAAACTTGACGAATTCGGGCTGAATATACCGAACGGCGTAGAGCTTATCACTCCTCTGGGTTTTCTTGAGTTCCTGCAAATGGAAGAGAGCGCCCGGCTGATTCTAACCGACTCCGGCGGCGTCCAGGAGGAAGCCTGCGTACTGAGCGTCCCCTGTGTAACCCTGCGGGAGAATACGGAGAGACCGGAGACGGTAGAAATCGGCTCCAATATCCTGGCGGGCACTTCACCCGGCAGGATAGTTGAATGCTCGGAAACAATGCTTAGCAGAGAGAATGACTGGCAGAATCCATTCGGTGACGGCGAGGCAGGGAAAAGGATTATTGAGGTGATAGGTTGAAGATATATATGCTGAATCCGCCCTTTGTGCCCGGCTTCGTCAGATGCGGCCGGTGGCAGGGCACGGTCGCCCGCGGCGGGGAACTATACTACCCCATATGGCTCGCCTACGCTACCGGCGTGCTGGAGCAGGCAGGTAACAACGTAAGGTTGATTGACGCCATAGCCCGCAAATGGGGCAGGGAGGAGATGTTACAAGACGCCGGGAAATTCAAACCAGACCTGGCGGTTGTTGACAGCAATTTCTCCAGTATGAGCAATGATGTAAATATGGCTGCATTACTAAAAGAAACCATTCCCGGTATAACCACGGTGCTTGTCGGTCCCCCAGCCTCACAATTCTCCGGCAGACTGTTGCAGAGTGGCGGAGTAGACATCGTCGCCCGCTTTGAATACGACTTTACGCTTCGAGAGATTGCCCTGGCGATAGAGAGCGGCAGCGACTTTAGCACTATCAAGGGTATTTCACACATAAAGGAGGGAAAGGTCGTCCACAACCCGGACAGGGACTTTATCGTCTCCGAAGAGCTGAACCGAATACCCTTCGTATCCAGGGTATACAAGCAATATCTAAATATAGAAGACTACTTTCTCAGCCAGTCGCTCTACCCGGAGGTGCAGATATTCACCGGCAGGGGTTGCCCCTTTCACTGCACCTTTTGCTCATGGCCGGAGACCCTGATGGGGCGCGGCTACCGGATGAGAAGTATAAATAATGTAGTTGACGAGTTTGAATATGTGGTGGCTGAACTGCCACAGGTCAGGGAGATATTCGTGGAGGACGACACCTTTACCATGGATAAGCCGAGAATAATGGCTATCTGTGAAGAGATTAAGAAAAGAAAGCTGAAGATTAATTGGTCGTGCAACGCCAGAGCAAACCTAGACTACGAAACGATGAAGGAAATAAAGAGCGCCGGCTGCCGGCTGCTGGATGTCGGCTACGAATCCGGCAGCGACGAAATCCTGAAGAACATCAGGAAGGGGATTACCACGAAGCGGATGCGGGAGTTCGCCCAGGATGCCAGGAGGGCGGGACTGATGGTGCTGGGGGACTTCGTCTTCGGCTTCCCCGGTGAAACAAAGGAGACCGCAGAAAAAACGATAGCCTTCGCCGGAGAACTAAAACCCAACATTGCCCAGTTTGCGGTATCGGTGCCCATCCCGGGAACCGAGTTCTATCGCTGGGCTGAGGAAAATCACTTTCTCTTGACTGAAGATATAGAGAAGTCCGTGGACGAAACCGGCTTTCAGAAGTGTATCGTTTCCTATCCCGAGTTCAGCGACAGGGATGTCGAGGAGTATGTTGACAAAGCGCTGAAGAAATACTACCTGAGCCCTTCTTATGTACCCGTGGCGCTGAGGAACATATTTCGAGAAAACGGGCTTTATGAGTTAGCCGGGATGATGAAATCGGCAAGGGTATTCTTAAAGTATTTGAGGAGGGAGAAGCATTAAGCCGCAAGCGGCAGACCGAACACTATTATAAGGCGATTATGAGATGAAGGTTATAAGAATAATCGGCTATATTCTGGCTCTGATAGCCTATTACGGGTTTTGCCGCTACGTGCCCGACTACCCGTTCAAACTGGGCAAGGCTCTCAGGTTCTGCTGTTGCCGTCTGATATTTGCCGGGTGCGGCAGGGGCGTCTGGGTAAAGAGGGGCGCCTTTTTCGGGCTTGGTCGGCACATAGAAATCGGAGACGACTCGGACATAGGCAGAGATGCATATATCGCCGGTATCGGCCGTGGCGGGAGACTGGTCATAGGCAGTAATGTCATGATGGCTCCCGATGTCCTAATCTACACAAGGACTCACGCCTTTGAAAACCCATATTTACCCATCAAACAGCAGGGCTCGTACAACGCCGATGTAATAATAGAAGATAACGTATGGATTGGCACCCGTGTGACCATTCTCGCCGGGGTCACTATTGGCGAGGGAGCGGTGGTAGGTGCCTGTGCCCTCGTCCCCAAGGACGTGCCCAGGAATGCAATAGTCGGTGGGGTTCCAGCCAGGGTTATCAGGATGAGAGATAAAACTAGTGAGCAACATTAAAAGTGAGGCGGGAAGATTGAAAATTTGCCACGTGCTGGCAACGTTCCCCTACCGCGAACAGCTTACCGGTGAAGTATCGGGGGGCAGGTACCGTGTTGGCGGCATCGGGCAGTACGTCCTCTGCCTTTCGGCAGAGCTTGCCCGACAGGGACACCGGATAACGATAGTGTCTCCCAAGGCACCGCAGCACAACCGGCTTTCAGAAATTGAACTGGAGGGTGTGGATATTCGCCGAGTATCGCCGATTGCCAATGTATACAGCTGCTCCCTGCCGCTCGGCATCCTCGGCAGCCTGAAGGCAAAAGAATACGACATAGTCCATGCTCATACCCCGGTACCGGCTATCGCCGAGCTGGCGGCACTACGCATGAATGGCAAAACACCTTATATACTTGGTTATCACAATGACGTGGTCAAGGCAGGCAGTATCGGCCATATATTAGGCACTATCTACAGCTTCACCCTGGGGCCCTTCCTGCTGAAGCGAGCCGATGCCATTATCACCCTTACCAGAAGCTTGGCTCAAAGCTCCAGGAGGCTGGCTGATTATTCTCATAAGGTAAAAATAGTGCCCGGCGCGGTGAACATAGAAAGATTCCACCCCAGGCTTGACCAGAACAGGATAAGAAAGAAATACGGTCTGAGACAAGAGGCGAGGGTAATCCTGTTCGTCGGTATTCTCGATGCCTACAAGGGGTGTGATTATCTGATAAGGGCTATGCCCACCGTTGCCTCTAAAGTGCCCGAAGTGCACCTGATACTGGTAGGAACCGGGCCCATGGCAGAGGAGCTGAAAGCGACTGCCGGCAGACTGGGTATTGAGGCAAATGTGACATTCGCCGGCTTCGTTCCCGATGAAGACCTGCCGGACTACTATGCCGCCTGCGATGTATTCGTCCTGCCCTCCGTTTCCTCTGAAGAGGGTTTCGGACTCGTCCAGCTGGAGGCGATGGCATGCGGCAGGCCGGTGGTCACTACCACCATTCCCGGCGTGCGCGAGGTGGATGCCCAGGAGGTGGCAACAATTCATGTTCCCCCCAGAAATATAGAGGCGCTGGCTGACACCATCATCAGGGTACTGCAGGATAGTGATTTGTCTGCCAGGCTTGGCAGCAGCGGCAGAAAGCTGGTTGAGGATAAATACACCTGGATTAAGGTCGCCCGCGACATGCAGGAGGTCTACTCCCAGGCTCTGGAAAATAAGCATCAAGGCGGGGCTGGACAATGAGGATTTGCCTGATTGGAGACTACTCGACCAGACGCGATGAGTCCCAGCGGGTCACTGCCTTCCAGCTAGCCGAGAGGCTGGGCAGGTGTCACCAGGTCCTCAGCCTGCACATCTGGGGGTTCGCCACCCTTGCCTTCTGGAAGAAGCTGAGGGCGTTTCGCCCGGATATTATTCACTATGTTCCCGGTATGAGTATAAATACCCTCGCCCTGATGAAAATTATTTCCCTGTATTATAGGAATGCCGGAACGGTAGTATCGGCTACACGGCCATATTTCTCCAACCTTTCGGCCAGGGCTATCCCGCTTCTCAAGCCCGACCTTATACTGACCCAGTCATACGAAACAGAGAGGAAACTTGAGTCCCTGGGATGCACAACCCGATTCCTGCCAGGCGGGGTCGATACTGAGAAGTTCGCCCCGGTCAGCGACGAGCTAAGAAGTAAACTCAGAGAAAGATACGGTATAGATGGGCATAACTTCATAGTTCTTCATGTCGGCTCAATAAAGCCAGGGCGGGGTGTTCAGCTACTTACAGAGCTACAGAAACAAGAAAGCGTCCAGGTAATTATCGTCGGTCCGACATCGGTAGGGATTAACGAGAAGACACAGCGGCAGCTTGAAGAGTCCGGATGTCTGGTCTGGACAGATTACTTTGAAAACATAGCTGAGATATATTCCATAGCAGATTGCTATATCTACCCGACTGTAGCACTGAAGGACTACTTTGGCAAAGACATCGCCGATAGCGCTGAAACGCCGCTATCGGTTCTGGAAGCGATGTCCTGCAATCTGCCCGTTATCACCACCAGATTCGGAGCGCTACCCCGGGTGTTTAGCGAAGGGAATGGTCTCCTTTTCGCCGGGCAGGAGGAGATTGCCGACTGCCTGGAGAAGATTAAGAAAAGCAGACCGGAAATCAAAACCAGGGAGAAGGTTTTGCCCTACTCCTGGGATAGTATCGCTCATAACCTGGAGGATACCTATAGATGGCTTTTAGGGCACAGGGCAAAGAGTAAGAGAAGCACGTTTATCTGCTTCACCGGTATGGACGGTGCCGGCAAGACAACCCTTGCCAAGTCCCTGCTGTCTGCTATGGGGGAAAACGGATTTAAGAGCCACTATGTGCATTCCAGGCTTAAACCATTTATCTCCAGGTTGCCTATGCAGGCCGGTATAGCGCTTTTTCTTCGTGGCAGGGACAAGCACCAGAGTTACGGCGAATACGCCGGCAGAAAGAAAAGACTGTTTAAGAATAGCTTTCTATCAAGAATCTACTCGTTCTTTTTATCCATCGACTATTTTTTACAGATACTCTTTAAAATCAAGATTCCCCTGATGCGGGGCAGAAATATTATTTGCGACAGGTATATCTATGACACGGTAATTCTGGACCTGGCGGTCGACCTCAACTACCCGCCCGATAAGACGGCAAGGGTAATCAGAAGCTGGCAGTCTTTTCTGCCGAAGCCAGACCTTGTCTTTCTGGTTGACGCCCCGGAGGAGATAGTCTTCGCCCGCAAGGATGATATACCCTCCCTGGATTACCTGAAGGAGGTAAGGAGCATTTTCCTGAGGGTGGGCGAAGACAGCAATATGATAATACTGGATAGCAGTAAGCCTGTGGAGGAAGTGGAGAGGGTCGCTATAGATAAGGCAAGGGACTTTCTATCTCTTAATAATAAAAGTAAGGTTGTTGCCGAAGAAGGAAGCGGTAAATGAGCAAGGTGCTGGTAATACTCATAGACGCTATGGACTCAATCCAGCTATCACGGTATGAGTCCGATCTACCCAACCTGAGGAAGCTTAAAGAGGCTAGTCCTGAGATAAAATCAACCTCGGTCTACCCCCCGGATTCACCCACCGCCCTTACCAGTATCTATACCGGGTTGAACCCGGCACGTCACGGGGTGGTGCACTTCATTGACCCCCTGGAACGGGCAGGCGTAATGGGGCAGGACGACTTTGATAATACTATCCTTAAAGGAAAGACCTTCTGGGACATCGCTGGCAGGCAGGGCAAGAGGGTGTGTGTCATCCTCCCTTTCCTGGGATACCCGGTGTGGCCGGTCAACGGAATTATGGTTGCCAAATCGGCGGTTAAGGACGATGTCCAGATTTTCCCCGAGTCGCTCTCGGAGCAATACAACATCTCCCCATTAAACACAGTGAAGGGATTCCCCGGTCGTAAGGCAAAACTCAATCGCTATCTAGAGAGGCAGAGAGAGCTTGCCTCTCATAAACTAGACTTCGCCTTGAAGATGCTAGCCCGCGATAGCTGGGACTTGTTCTTCTTCTATTCGGGTATTATCGACTCCATTCACCATCGGTTCTGGAGATACTGCGATGAGAATGACCCCAGCTACCCCGGCCCCAACCCCTACCAGGATGTAATCAAGGACTTCTATATACTCCACGACCAGATAGCCGGCAGGCTTATTGACGCCGTAGATTCTGATACGGCAATTATCCTGCTCAGCGACCACGGTCATGGTATGCGCCCCGTAAAACTGCTGAACGTCAATGAATTTCTAAAACAGAAAGGGCTCTTGACCCCGAGAGCCACCAACCGCACCGGCAAAGTGGTAGTCCGTACCATAGAAAAGACAAAAAGACTGGCGCTGGACTTCATATCAAGACACGATATGGGCAATGCGGCGGCAAGGCTGTTACGGCTGGTCCCCGCAGCCAAGAGGGCCTATACCTCGCCACTATCCATAGACTGGAAGAATACCCTGGCTTATGTAACCGACCTCTCCGGGATAAAGTCCTACCCCTACGGCGGTATCAATATTAATAAGAAGAATCTGGCAGGTAAAGACTACGAGGAACTGCGTGATTTGATAATCAGTGAAATCCGTGAAATCAGGGAGCCCGATAGCGGCGAAAGGCTGGTCAACCTGATATGCCGCCGGGAGGACCTGTATTCGGGAGATTACCTTGATAAATACCCCGACATTGTGCTGGAGCTCAAGGATGATTGGGGAATAGGCTGGTCAATACATGATTCGCTCTTCGGCACCAGCCCCTCCCATAACCTGATGCCGGGCAGCCATAAACTGCACTCACCGGTGTTCTTTATATCCAATACAGGAGGGAAAAAGATAGCCAGAAAAGACATCGAACTGATGGATGTCGCACCGACAGTGCTCGACCTGCTAGATATAAAGGGCAAATTCGATTTTGATGGGAAGAGCCTCTTTGACTCTCAACTAGTAATTAGAAAGGACGTAACTATTACGAAATGAAGGTGCTGCTAGTTAACCCACCACGCAAGATGTTCCCTGGCTCGGAGACAATCCAGGCTGGATTGCCCCTGGGTCTCCTTTACCTGGCTGCTGCCCTGGAGCAAGCCGGTTATAGAGTGGAGATACTGGACACGCTGCTTGATTGCAATCACCCCCGCCATGAAGAAGACTATCTGGTATACGGTATGCCCTGGCACGACATTGAGAGTGAAATAAGAGAGCGGAAGCCCGACCTTGTCGGCATCACCAATCCCTTCAGCACCCAGATAGAGAATGCCCTGGCGGTGGCACATATAGTTAAAAAGATAGACCCCTCCCTCCCTACCATCATTGGTGGGCCTCACGCCTCAACCCAGCATCTCCCTCTCCTAGAGGAAGCAAGCTACCTAGACGTAGCCGTCATCGGCGAGGGAGAGCTTACCGTAGTAGACCTGGTACGCGCCTATGAGCAAGGCGGTGACCTCAGCCAAATAAAGGGCATTGCCTACCGAAAAGATGATGGGGAAATTATGGTTAATCCTGCCCGCGATTATATTGTGAATCTGGATGAGTTGCCGTTACCCGCTTACCATTTGGTAGATATGAACCGCTACCTCGACCCTCAGGGCCTACGCTACCGGACTACCAAATTACGCCCCGAGATTCCCATGATTACCAGCCGTGGCTGTCCTTTCAACTGCGTCTTCTGCTCCATCCACGGCCACATGGGGCGGCGGTGGCGGGCGCACTCGGCGGATTATGTTATCAATCACATCGCCCATGTAGTACGCCGCTACGGCGTCCAGTACATCCACTTCGAGGATGATAACCTCACCCTGGACACTGAGAGGTTCGACAGTATCCTGGATGGGCTGCAGGAGAGAGGACTTAGATTCGGCTGGGATGCCTCAAACGGAATCAGGGCTGATAGGCTGAACCTGCCCTTGCTTAAGAAGATGAAGGAGAGCGGCTGTACCGACTTCCATATAGGCATCGAGTCAGGAGACCAGGAGGTACTGGACAGCATAGTTGGCAAGCGTCTGCGCCTGGAGAATGTGGTCAAGACGGCTGCCATGTGCCGGGAGGTGGGCATTAAGGTCTTCGGCTTCTATGTTATCGGCTTCCCCGGGGAGAAGAAGGAGAACATGCAGAAGACCGTGGACTTCGCTCTATGGCTCAAGAGAAAATACGATGTGGGTATGAGCCTTTTCATTGCCACGCCTCTCTATGGTAGTCGTCTGTACAAGCTATGCCAAGACAAAGGCTATCTGACAGCGAAGCTTACGCCCCGCTCTCTAGCTGAGGCTACCCAGACCTGGGGCAAAGGACTGATAAAGACTGAAGATTTCAACCCGGAGGACGTGAAAAGGATAGCTTCACAAGCCTTAAGTTCCTATAGCCGGTTAAACCTGAGAAGTCATCTGAGTCACCCCATAGCCACAATACGCAAGGCTCTGGTCTATCGCCGGGATGCTGTACGTTATTTGAAAAGTTTGATAAAGCTGTCAGGCTGAGAAAGTTTGAAAGTATTAAAGCAGAATAGGAGAAGCTATATGCCATTATCTGACATAGAACAAAAGATAATTAGACTGAATACTGGTATTATAAAACCGATATTGAGGCCGTTGTACCACAGTCTTCGTTCCACTGGACTATATAAGAGAGTGGCTCGTCTAGCCCGCCCCGCTAAATCTCGTGAGGAGCTTCATCAATACTGGCGACAACCTCAAGACATCGGTAACAGACCACAGGATTATATATCAGGGGAAGATCGAAGCCAGTTCGTGGTAGAAATGGTAAAAAGGTATTGTAGCCCTGACGCAAGAATTCTGGAGATTGGTTGTAACGTAGGTAGAAATTTAAATTATCTGTTTCTTGCTGGTTTCAAGAATCTTGAGGGTATAGAAATCAATGGGAATGCCGTTCAACTACTTAAGACGACTTATCCTGAGATGGCACAGCATAACAAAATTTACAATAACCCGGTTGAAGACATAATAAAGTCCTTTGAAAATGATACCTTTGATCTTGTGTTTACCATGGCTGTTCTTGAACATATTCACCCAGATAGTGAATGGATATTTCCTGAAATGGTAAGAATAACAAGGGCAACCTTAATCACTATCGAGGCTGAAACAAGCGTATCATGGGGAATCTTCCCCCGTAACTATAAAAAAGAATTTGAACTTCTAGGAATGGGGCAAATCGAGAGCTTTAACTTAAATGAAATAAGTGAGTTGGGACGCTCGTATTCCTTTAGGGTCTTCAAAAAAGGGTGTTGTCTAGATTAATGGGAGGGAAAGATTAAGGACTAAGTAATGAAAACACAAAGAAGTAGAGTATCAAATCCTCCGGATGCTAGCCTCTACCATCGGGTGCATAAGGGGCTGCTCAACTGTAACAACCAGAGGCTTTTAAGGCTTCTGCTGGGCATCACCTTCGTCCTTGAGAACTTCTATGTGAGCAAGCTGAGGCCCGGGCTGGGCTTGCGCTACAGTGAAAAATACCTTGCCTACGACTGGATACTGAATAGCCCATTGGTATCGCCAGGCAAGCGTATATTAGACATTGGCTGCGGGGACAGCCTGTTCCCTAGCAAACTGGCTGGGCTGGGATACCAGTCATATGCTGTCGATATTTCAGACTCCGATTGCATTGCCGCCAAGGATTCACGGGTTAACTTCACAAAATCCGATGTCTGCGATATGCCATTTCAATCGGGGACTTTTGATGTGATAATCGCTATCTCGGCGCTGGAGCATATTGAAGAGGATAAGATGGGTCTGGCGGTAAAGGAAATAAGCCGTGTCCTGCGCAAGGACGGTATCATATTCGTCACCATGCCAGATTGGGGTGAAGCCGATAAGATGAGAGGACTTCTAATCCAGAATTTTAAAGTCCTGAGTCATGAGCACCGCATACTTACCGGCAAGAAGACAACAAAGGGTTCTTCAAAATCGATTTCCGGTATTCCACGGGGAGGAGCTGGAGTTACATTCCTGTTGCTTACCACTCTATCAGGCTAGGAGTTTCTCAAATTGAAGATGAAGAATGAAGAGGCAAAACTGGGGAAAATCTGTGTGGTTACCTACCCTTGTTCGACAAGAACCAAGGCATGGATGCACCTGTTTACCCTTGTTAGGATACTTGAGCCCCTGTCTCAAAGACTGTATATCATCACCGGCAACATACCCGAAGACCAGATTCCCCAGGGGAAGTTCCACCTGATTAACTTCAGAATGGAGCCGGAGCTAAGGCGGGATTTGCCACTGGTTGCGGCACTGCCAGTCTGGCTCTATAACTTTGTTTCCGGGCAGGTAAAGACATGCTACTACCTGCTCAGGGTATCACGCTCTGTTGATACGGTACTCTTTTTTCTGGGGGCAGATGTTAATTTAGTACCCTTATTACTAGGTAAGCTTCTCGGAAAGAGGATAATGACGATGGTGGTGGAATATTCACCTATGTCGATAAGGTCTGTTTACGGGGTACTACCCCACCATCTTTACAAACTACTGGTAACACTCAACCGCCGGCTCTCTGACAGGATTATTGTTTACACAGAGAATGTTATCCAGTGGGCGAAACTGGAGAAATACAGAGATAAGGTCTCGGTAACCGGAGAGGTCTTTATAGATACAGAACTTTTCCGCATCAAAGAGCCTTATGCCCAAAGGAGAAACACCATTGGCTACATAAGCCGTTTAACTACCGAGAAGGGTATATTTGATTTCGCCAATGCCATCCCCTTGATACTGCGCCACCGCAGTGATGTTGATTTTCTCATCGGTGGCGACGGGATTTCATCGGCAAAGGTCAGGGAAGAGCTGGCAAAGAAGGGTTTGCTGGAAAGGGTTACCCTGACCGACTGGATACCGCACGATGAGCTGCCGGACTATATGAATCGGCTCAAACTGCTGGTCATGCCCACCCATACCGAAGCCGGCAGTCCGCAGGTCCTGCAAGAGGCGATGAGCTGTGGCACCCCGGTTCTGGCTACAATGGTCGGCGGAATAGGCGATGTCGTAAAGGATAGAGAGAACGGCTTTATCTTAAAAGACCACTCGCCACAGCGTATCGCCGAGGATGCCCTGGCGATACTTGAATACCCCGAGATTAACGGGATTATACAGAGCGGGCGAGAGCTGATTGAAAAAGAGTATAGCTTTGAAGCAGTCGCCAAACGGTTTAAGGAGGCTTTTGTTGGAGCCGAAGAGGCATAACCACCGGTAGACCCAACGAAGAAATAAACAGGAGGCATAAAAAATGAGAATGTTGATAACAGGCGGTGCCGGATTCATAGGCAGTCACCTATGTGAGAAATACACCAAGGAGGGGCATACCGTCCTCTGCCTGGACAATTTTATGAGCGGCAACTTAATAAATATCAGGCACCTCCTTGATTACCGCAACTTCAAGCTGGTAAAGGGCGACATCAGGGATTTTGACCTACTGGAAAAGATTATGCGCGACGTCGACACAGTGTTTAACCTAGCCGCCCAGATTCATGTGGACAAGTCCTATATTGAGCCAACGCTTACCTACGAAGTGAACGTGATGGGAACCCAGAATATCCTTGAGGTAGCTAGGTTGCATGATGCCAAGAAGGTGATTCATGCCTCTTCCAGTGAAATCTACGGGTCGGCTCAGTATGTCCCCATAGACGAGAAGCACCCTCTGGATGCGCCACACCCCTACGGAGCCAGCAAAATCGCCGCCGACAGGATGTGCCACGCTTATATCCAGACCTACGGCATGGACATTTCTATAGTCAGGCTTTTTAATACTTTCGGTCCCAGGCAGAGGGATGTCGGCTATGGCGGAGTGATTTCTATATTTACCAGGAGAGTCCTGAACAACCTGCCCCCCATAATATACGGTAACGGTCAGCAAACGAGGGATTATACCTATATTGAGGATGCCGTTAGCGCTTATGATTCGGTCTTAAACCATGATGGACCGATAACCGAGCCGATTAACTTCGGCAATGGCAAAGAGGTTTCCATACTGAACCTGGCCAATACCATTATCGGCTTATGCGGCAAGAAGGGCGAAATAGAGCCGGTTCATGTAGAGCCGAGGCCGGCCGAGGTTAAAAGACTGATTGCTGACGCAACGAGAGCAAAGAACCTGCTGGGCTGGGAACCCAGCATCAGCCTGGATGAAGGACTGAAGACATATATCGAGTGGTACCGGAATTATGGACAGGAAGAAAAGCTCGATCTCTAATAAGGATACGGGCGATACGAGTTACTCCGAGGCACGGGCGTTGCCGCGCTACAGAGCGCTGGCGACTCAGATTCGCGCCCATACTTTGGGGATGACCCACCGTGCCCGGAGCTCCCACGTGTCTAGCTCACTGTCAATAGCCGATTTGCTGGCAGTGCTCTATATAGGGATACTGCGCATAGACCCCGCCCAGCCACAGTCGTCTGACCGCGACCGCTTCATCCTGAGCAAAGGACACGGCTGTGCCGCCGTCTATGCCGTGCTCGCCGAGTGCGGTTTCTTCCCCAAAGAATGGCTTGATAGTTACTACCTGGATGGTTCGCACCTGGCCGGGCATATTACCCACCACGGCGTTCCCGGAGTGGAGGCGTCTACCGGCTCACTGGGTCACGGCCTCTCCATTGGCTGCGGTATGGCTCTGGCGGGTAAGCGAGATGGACAGCCCTACCGGGTCTTTGCCCTGCTTAGCGACGGCGAATGCGACGAGGGCTCGACGTGGGAGGCGGCACTGTTCGCCTGCCACCACCATCTAGATAACCTCATCGCCATCGTGGACTACAACCAGTTTCAGGCAATGGGCAGAACAAAGGAAATTATAAATCTTGAGCCCTTTGTCAAGAAGTGGCAAGCCTTCGGCTGGGTGGTACGGGAGATAGACGGGCATGATTGCAGGCAAATCGAGGGTGCCTTGCTGAGCGTCCCGTTTGAAACGGGGAAACCAAGCTGCGTTATTGCCCACACTGTCAAGGGGAAGGGAATCAGTTTTATGGAGAATCAGGTCGCCTGGCACTACCAGTCGCCCAGCGACGAAGAGCTGCGCCAGGCACTGGCGGAACTGGGAGGGCTGGCATGAGGACTGCCTTTATCACAACACTGATAGACCTTGCCCGGGCTGATAAACGCATCTTCCTGCTGGTGGGAGACCTCGGTTACTCTGTTATCGAGCCTTTCAAGCAGGAGTTCCCCGACCGCTTTGTCAACATCGGCGTAGCCGAGCAGAACATGACCGGTGTCGCCACCGGGCTGGCATTATCGGGCAAGATTGTCTTCACCTACTCTATCGGCAACTTCCCCACCCTGCGCTGTCTGGAGCAGATACGCAACGATGTCTGCTACCACAATGCCAATGTCAAGATTGTAGCTGTGGGCGGTGGTCTAGCCTATGGTGCGCTGGGGATGACACACCACTGCACAGAGGACATAGCCATTATGCGTGCCTTGCCCAATATGACAGTGGTGGCGCCGGGCGACCCCGTGGAGTCGGCACTGGCGACACGGGCAATCGTTGAGCGTCCCGGGCCATGCTACCTGCGTCTGGGAAAGACAGGAGAGACTGTTATCCACCGGAAAGCCCCCGATTTTCAGCTCGGCAAAGCAATTATAGTACGTGATGGCGGTGATGCCACGCTTATTGCCACCGGAGGGATGCTGTGCAGTGCCGTACAGGCGGCAGAAAAACTGGTGCCGGGGGGAATCCAGACGCGCATACTGAGTATGCACACCATCAAGCCCCTTGATGCCGAAGCAGTGCTGGCAGCAGTGCGGGAGACGGGTACCATTATAACCATAGAGGAACACAGCATAATCGGTGGGCTGGGGAGCGCCGTAGCCGAGGTGCTTGCCGAATCCGGCAATTCCCATGCCCTTTTCAAGCGGATAGGGATAAAGGATTCATTCTGTACCGAGGTGGGCAGTCAGGAACACCTGAGAAAGGTCTACTCCCTATCGGTTGAGGATATTGTCTTGACTGTTAAGTCTTTACTTGGGAGGCGATTATGACCTATAGAGTGCCCTTCGTGGATTTTCCGGCGCAGTATCGCTGCCTTGAGGATGAGATTATGGCGACGGTTAAGGATGTCTTTTCCGGCGGTGATTACATACTTCGCGACCAGGTAAGGCAGTTTGAGGAGAATATGGCTTCGTTTCTGGGCGTGGACTACGCCGTGGGAGTGAACAGTTGCACCGACGCCATGCTGTTGTCTCTAAGGGCGGCTGGAATAGGACCCGGCGACGAGGTTATCACCGTCGCCCATACCTTCGTGGCGACAATGGCGGTAATCGTTCACTGCGGGGCAAAACCGATTCTGGTAGACATCGGAGACGACTACAACATGGATGTCAGCCAGGTAGAGTCGGCTATCTCCCCGAGAACAAAGGCTATCATGCCGGTTCACCTGAACGGTCGCCTTTGCGATATGGGGAGGCTTATGGATATTGCTTCAAAGCACAAGCTTATAGTCATAGAGGATGCCGCTCAAGCTCTGGGAGCCACCCTCGACGGCAGGAAAGCCGGCGCCTTCGGTCTTGCCGGCTGTTTCAGCTTCTACCCCGCCAAGCTACTCGGTGGAGCCGGGGATGGGGGGATAGTGGTCACCAGCGATAAGGATATCGCCGAGAAGGTCCGTTTATACAGAGACCACGGGAGAGCTACCAAGGAAGACATAGCCCTTTTCGGCTTCAACAGCCGTCTTGACAACCTCCAGGCGGCAGTCCTCAACGTCAAGTTCAGGTATCTGCCGCAATGGATTAAGAGGCGGCGGGAGCTGGCAGGTCTCTATGATAAGAACCTGTCACACATACCCCAGCTGAAACTGCCGCCTTCGCCCCGGGATTCGGGACGCTATTTTGACGTTTTCCAGAACTACGTGGTACGGACTCAGGAGCGGGACAGGCTGGTATCCTATCTCAACGAGTGTGGTATAGAAACTCTGGTCTCCAATCCCAAACCCGTACACCACCACCCGGCGCTGGGGTTGAGCAACTTCCGCCTGCCCAGGACAGAACAGTTTGCTAAAGAGGTGGTTTCATTACCTATGAATAGTGAACTGAGCAACGAACAGGTGGAGTTCGTTACAAAAAGTATAAATAACTTTTACCGGGGATATATATGAGCTTAGAAGCGGAATTACCAGGAAGGAGGTTAACCAGGGAGGCGCTCCAGATGATATGCCTGCGCTATCAGGTAGTCTCCAGATTTACCTCCGGCAAGCAGGTGCTGGAGGTCGGCTGTGGCGCTGGGCTGGGCTTGAATTACCTCAGCCGATATGCCGCAAGGGTCACCGGCGGGGATACGTCAGCCGAAAACCTGGCTTACGCAAAGCAAAACAGCAACGAGAAGGTGGAACTGGCTTGTTTTGATGCTCACAACCTGCCCTTCAAGGATAGTTGCTTCGACGTAGTGGCGGCACTACAGGTTATCTTTTACCTGGATGTAGACCGCTTCCTTGATGAGTGCCGCCGCGTCCTTAAAAAGGGCGGCACCCTGATTGTGAACCTGCCCAACAAAGATAGACCCTATTTCCGCCCCAGCCCCCTCGGCAGAAACTACTTCTCTGTCCCCGAGCTATTTTCTGCATTAGACAGGCATAACTTCGATGCGGAGGTCTTCGGTGCCTTCCCGGTACCTGAAAGTACAACATGGTCGGTCTGGCAGAAAGCCCGAACGATAGCCGGAAAGACCCTCAACCTGTTGCCCAAGGGGCAATGGATAAAGGCGCATTTAGCCAGTGCCACCAGCGGCGCCGATACCATTCTGGGGAGTGATGTCGGGAAGTATATCGACAGCGGCATCCTGGAAGGTGTTGATATTTTGCCCATCAGCCCTGAAGAACCCAACCATGACTACCAGATTCTGTATGCCATATCTAAGGCAAGGTGAATTAGTAAATTATGCTTGATACGCTGGAACATAACGAGGCCAAAAGAGCATCGCCGGGGTACGGCTTGCTACTGGCTTTAGCTATCATTCTGGTTACAAGCCTGGCAGTACTGTTAGACGTTCCCGTTCTCAGGCAGGTGCTCGGCTTTGTCAGTTACATCATACTACCCGGGGCAATCATTCTGGCTGCTATAAAAGCTAACAGGATAGGATTGACCGAGAAACTGGTCTTATCCGTAGGGCTAAGCCTTGCCTTCCTGATGTTCATTGGATTTTTTATCGACCTTATCTACTATGCCCTGGGCAACCAGACCCCGCTATCCAGCCCGTCACTGGTTTACTCATTCGGCATCATTCTTGTCTTGCTAACCCTTATCGCTTACAGGTTCAACAGAGAAGCCTTTTCCCTGGCGATACCCAAGCTGAATCTCGACGCCGGCTCATTTATGCTGTTCGTTATTATGCTGACCTTCCCGGTACTGGCTATCCTGGGAGCGAACATCATGAACGCATCGAGCGATAACATTGTCTTGATGTACCTGCTCTTTCTCATACCTGTTTTTGTTATTGCTCTGTTCCTGAGAAAACAAAGCAACCCGGGTGGGCTATACCCCTGGGCTATCTTCATGATTGGCGTTTCCCTTATCTGTATGTTTGCCTTCAGAGGCAATCATATCACAGGGCAGGATATTCACCTGGAGTACTTCGTTTCCCAGGAAGCCTTTTCCTTCTTGCATATTTTCGTAGGGGAAGCCTATATCGAAAGCTGTTTGAGCATTACCCTACTGCCAGCCGTATTCCAGTCATTAACCGGCCTCAGCGGTGAGCTTATCCTCAAGTATCTTTACCCGCTGATGCTCATCATTACACCGTTAGCCATTTATATCCTCAGCTCCAAGTATTTCAGGAAACCCTACGCTTTTCTAGCCGCCTTTTTCTTCATGGCACAGGCGCCCTTCTACCGGGTCGTGAGCCTGCGGGATATGCTGGCAACCATGTTTGTCGCCCTAGCGATTATGGTCCTCTTCTCTGAAAATAAAGGGATGGGACTGCTACAGAAACGAACCCTGTTTTTAATCATGATATCAGCCCTTATTGTTTCCCACTATGCCACTTCACTTATGTTTGCCATCTTGCTCATATTGGGCTGGCTGATATCTCTATTGCTAATTAAAAAGACGTTGATGAATAAACTAAACATTTCAGTCAATGCAACCTTGTTCTTTATTGTTGGTGTCTTCCTCTGGCAGAGCCAGATATGGGGACAGCCTTTCGATGCCGGTGTATGGTACATCAGGAATACGTTTACCTACCTGGGCGACTTCTACTCCTTGGAGAGCAGGTCGGGAATAGCGCAGCAGTTCCTGACCGGCACCGGCGCCACACTCCCCGAGAGCATACAGATGTATATAATGTATTCAACCATTGCCCTGATGGCTGTCGGTATCGCCTTTATAGTGATGAGGTATAAAGCGACCGTGGCACAAACCTCCCCCGAAACACCAGCCGATAGCTTCCTGAAAACAAAGTTCGACTTTGAATACTCTATCCTGGCGGTTCTCGCCTTTACTATGTTAGTGATACAGGTAGCCCTGCCCTTTATCTCAACAAGCTATAATCTGGGCAGAAGCTACATGGTAGCCCTGGTGTTTCTGTCGCCTATCTTCGTTATGGGCGGCGCCAAGCTGGCACAGTGGCTCAGGCTCAAGCCCGGGGTAATTCTTCTGCTGGTACTGCTGCCCTATTTTGCGTTCACTTCAGGAGCGGCATATCAGTTCTTCGGCGTCCCGCGCGGCATCCACCTGGACTCAACCGGATACGGATACTACCGCTTCTATGTCCACGACCAGGAATTCGTTGCCCTGGATTGGCTGGAGGAGAAGTATTATGCCGAGGATAACCCCCTGCCGGTGTACGGCGACTGGGTCGGCGTCGAGGAAAGGCTGAAGGATAGAATCCGGTATACGGAACTCCGCGTGCTGAAACCGGAGCCAGACCAGGACTATCTGGAAGCGATTAAGGATAACTATATCTATCTAACATATGACAATGTAGTCAGGGGCAGTATGGGCGCCTGGGGCGGTGTCGAACATGACATTTCAGAGTATTCGGAGATACTTGATGGCAAGAACAAAATATATGCCAATGGCGGCTCAGAGGTATATAAGTAAGTATAAAAGAAGCCTCAGAGGAGGGAAACATGGTTGATAATAATGTGCACATAGAACACATAGAAGAGGAAGGTTTGGCTTTTTCTAAAAATCGTTTGACATACTTTGAGAGTTTGGCTGAGGAGTTAGCCGGTAAGCTTTCTTTTTCAACTGTTTTGGACGCAGGGTGTGGTTCGGCTCAATTGGTGTTTATCCTGCGCCGGATAGGAGTGAATGCTTATGGATTTGATATATCAGAGCATAATCTATCCCACGCCCCGGATGAGATCAAGAAATACCTGACATGTATCGATATTGATTCACAACAAATGCCTTTCTCTAATGGATTCTTTGACCTTGTGGTCTCCCATCAGTCAATAGAGCATTTTCAAAATCTCGATCATTTTATCTCCGAAGTACGGAGAGTCCTGAAGCCGAAGGGCCTTGTTATGATAGAGACAATTACTCCTCCATTCGAGACAGGACGGGGCATTCTTCGCACTCTGAAAATCCAACAGGCACCTGAAAGCGTACATCCCAGCACCCACAGTTCATCCTTTTGGGTTAGGAAATTCAAGAATTACGGGTTCAGAAAAGTTGGTAATATGAAGCCCTTCATAAGGAAAACTTGTGTAGATCTTGACCCGTCTTCGTGGTGGGTGGGACAGCTGTTGCTTAAATGTGGAACTCCTGGGAAGCTGTTCTGGCGTCAGTTAGCCCCTTATGTAAGAGGAACCTTTTTGTTTGAGAAGGATTGATTAGCTGTGCAGGTAAAAACAGGGCGATACAATGAAGCATAAACGACTGATTATAGTCTGTACCAGAGACCAGGTGAAGAGGGTCACCCCTTTGATTGAGCAGAACAGGGATGCCGAGCTAGTGATTGCCAGCCTGAATGTGGACGCCTGTCCTGAACTGCGCCATAGAGGCTTAATATTCAAGACGGCTGAAGATTATGGGATTTCAGACAATGACATCACGGAGGAGGGTATCAACTGGTTTAAAGCCTGGTCCAACACAAAGATTAAAGACAACAGGAATATCAAGGAACTGCTGGTGTATGAGGGCATCTCGGTATGGTGGCTGGTGAATACGTGGCTCTATTCCTCCACCTTTTTCTATGATTCGTTTGCCAGCGTTCTAAGGCATATCGCCGTCATAGAACGGATACTGACGGTGGAAAATCCAGATGAAGTCTGCTGTTTCAACGACGGGGGATTGCCCTTCAGGGTTATAAGGCAGGTGTGCCAGTCAAAGAATATTCCCTTAATTCCCATTTCACATCCCGCTCTCGGCAAACGCTACTTTATCGACATATCAATGTCGTTTTTTATGTATGGCAAATGGATGCGCAACATCTTAAGAAAGGTTTACTGGCAAATCTTGAGTCTTAATTACCACCGCAGAAAGAGGGGCAAGTCCAAGGGTAAAGTCCTGATATTTTCCGGGGACAATTGGACTAAAGTCTATGATCTGACGAGTGGCAAACCGAGGACAGGCGACCTGTATTTTGACTCCGTTGTAGAAATACTAACCGGCAAAGGGTATAAAGTAACCCAGTTGAGTTACCCAACGCTCAGGTTCAGGCTCCAGCTCTCATCATTGAGAATGGGGAAACGCCAGCGGAATATAGATTATAAGCCCTTCGAGCACTACCTGAGCCTGCGGATTATATTAAAAGCAATGAGGGGGATAAAAAGGCTAAGAAAGCAGTTGACTTTCCTTAAATCAAAAGAGCTCAGGGATTCCCTGGCCTTTCACGATGTCCCGATATACAATCTGGTAAAGGATAAGCTCTCCTTTGCCTTCTCCAGATTTATGACGGAGATGATTACCGCTGTGGAGATGTCCCGAGAAATGATAGAAAAAGAGAAGCCGGGCGTGATTATCGTAGCCGGCGAGTCCCCCTATGATAGAGCGCTGATTGCTACAGGTAGGTTAAACGGCATCCCGGTAATCGGCTATCAACACGGCGCCATGCACACGGCTAACATGTTTTACAACAACGACCCGTGTGATATCAGCCCCAATGGCAGAGTTGCCGCACCCTACTGCCCGATAGCAAGCAAATCAACAGTCGATGGTCAGTATGCCAGGGATATTCTGGTGGAGAGGGCTAAGTACGCCGAGCAGGATGTGGTTGTCATCGGTCAACCGCGATATGACATCCTGGTCAGGGCAGATGAGGTTTTTAATAAAGAGGAGGTCTTCCAGAAGTTCAACCTGAGCCATGCCAAGAAACTAATAGTCTGGACAACCTACCCTATTGAAGCTGACGAGCAGGTAAGACAGGCATATGAAAGAGAAGCCTATGCCGTCTATGGTGCCCTAAAGAGGCTGGGAAACGAGGTGCAGTTGATTACCAAGCTGCATCCGGGTGAGCTTGGCGCACCTATACATTATAGAGTAGCCAGGCTGGTCGGTGTCAAGCCTATTGTCACCGAGTACAGCATCTACGAGCTTCTCCATGCCTGCGATATAATGATCACGCTAGGCTCCACTACAGCGATTGAAGCCTCTATTCTAGGCAAGCCAATAATTGTTCTGGACTTGAGCAATAATAAAAAAGAAATACCTTACGTAAATGAGGGCATCGCTCTCGGTGCCTACAGTCAGGATGACCTCATCGCGTCTATAGAAAGTATCCTGTACGACAGCGATATTCAGGCGAAGCTTGGTGATGCCCGGCAGAGGTTTGTCTATAAATATGCCTATTTGCAGGACGGACAGGCATCACAGAGGTTCGCCGATTTAATCGTGAGTATGCTTCAGGGAGTAAACTAGAACAGAAAATCAAGTATAAGTAGGTGGTTATGATGACACTCAATGGCAAGGTAATACTACTGACAGGGGGTACGGGTTCCTTTGGCAGGAAATTCGCAGAGGTTGCTTTAAGGGACTATGACCCGGAGGCAATTCGTATCTATTCCCGGAGCGAATTCCTTCAATCCGAAATGCAGCGGCAGTTTGACGACGAAAGACTCAGGTTCTTCATCGGCGATGTCAGGGACAGGAACAGGGCATACCGGGCTATGAACGGCGTGGACGTCGTAGTTCACGCCGCCGCCCTCAAGCAGGTGCCTGCCTGCGAATACAACCCTATAGAGGCGGTCAGAACCAATATTGACGGTGCCGTCAATATCATCGACGCCGCAATTGATAATGGGGTTGCCAGGGTAATGGCTATAAGCACGGATAAGGCGGTTCACCCAGTCAACCTTTATGGAGCGACCAAGGCTACCGCAGAGAAGCTTTTTATTCAAGGCAATGCCTATACCGGGGAGCAAGAGACCAAACTTAGCTGTGTGCGGTACGGCAATGTCATCGGCAGTCGGGGTAGCATCGTACCACTTTTACGTGAACAGAAGAATGACGGACTAATTACCATCACCGATGAGCGAATGACGAGGTTCTGGATAACTCCGGAGCAGGGCGTTCTTTTCGTCATCGACTGCATCAACAGGATGCAGGGGGGAGAGATATTCACCCCCAAGATGCCCAGTATGAGGACGACTGACCTCGCAGAAGTAATTGCCCCAGATGCCGAAAGGCAGATTACCGGGATACGCCCCGGGGAGAAACTTCATGAAATCCTCCTAACCGAGGAGGAAGCCAGGCATACCAAGGAGTTCAAGGACTACTTTGTCATCGAACCGGAATACCCCTTCTGGGGTCACGGAAACCTTAAGGGTGGCAATACTATACCCGATGGTTTCAGTTACACCAGCGATAGCAATAGCTGGTGGTTGACCAGAGAAGAACTGAAGAAGATGCTGGAGGAAACCTGAATGGAACCGCTGGCAATACACGGCGGAGCGCCGGTACGAACCGAGTTTCTCCCCTACGGTCACCAGTGGATTGATGAGCAGGATATTGCATCTGTCGTCGAGGTGCTTAAAAGCGATTGGATTACCCAGGGAGCTAAGGTCGAAGAATTTGAAAACAGGATGGCTGACTACTGCGGGGCTAAATACGCCGTAGCCGTCTCCAGCGGCACCGCGGCATTGCATGCCGCCTGTGCTGTCGCCGGTATCTCCCGTGGTGACGAGGCTATAACCACCCCCATCACCTTCGCCGCCACCGCCAACGCCATTATGTATTGCGGTGGCAAGCCGGTGTTCGCCGATATAAAAGAGGATACCTTGAACATCGACCCCGAAGAAATCCGCAAGAAGCTTTCCCCCAGAACCAGAGCTATTCTACCGGTAGATTTTGCCGGTCATCCCGCCGACCTAGATGAAATAAGGGTTATAGCCGAAGAAAACAAGCTGATTGTAATCGAAGACGCCTGCCATGCCATTGGTGCCGAATACAAAAAGAAAGGAACGGGCAGTCTGGCTGATATGACGGTCTTCAGCTTCCACCCGGTAAAGCATATTACCACCGGCGAAGGCGGCATGATTGTAACCGATAATAAAGGATTCTATGAAAATCTTAAAACCTTCAGGCATCACGGCATCGTTAAGCACAGCTCCAGAGAAGGCTCCTGGCATTATGAAATAGACAGCCTGGGATACAACCTCAGGATTACCGACTTCCAGTGTGCACTGGGGCTCAGCCAGATGAACAAGCTGGATAGTTTTATCCGGAGAAGAAGAGAGATTGCTTCCGGGTACAATGAAGCCTTTGCCGAGGTTAAAGAAATCATAATCCCGGTAGAAAAAGATTATGTCAGGTCATCATATCATATCTACGTAATCCAGCTAAGAACCGGGATGCTGACTGTCGGCAGAAAGGAAGTATTAGAAGCCATGAGGGCAGAGAATATAGGGGTGAATGTCCACTATATGCCGCTTCATCTGCACCCCTTTTATCAGAGAGAACTAGGCTATAATAAAGGTGATTATCCCAGGGCGGAAAGATATTACGATAGAGCTATCACCCTGCCCATCTTTCCGAAAATGAGTGACCATGACGTTGATGACGTAATTAAAGCCATTAAAAAAGTAACCCTTAACTACAGGAGTTGAGCAGGAAAGTAATCGACTATGAAACATACCATTACAAAGTAAGAAAGGTGGGAATAAGTATAAATAACAACTACAAAAAAGGAGGAGAATAAAATGAGAAGATGCACACAATGCATACTACCGGAAACATGGGCAGGCATAGAGTTCGACGAAAATGGCGTCTGTAACTATTGCCGGGATGAAAAGAAAAGGGACGATATTAACTGGCAGGCGAAAGAAGAAGATTTTAAGACAATACTCGATGAGTGTAAAAAAAGGGCAGCACACAATAACGTGCCATACGACTGCGTAGTCCCCTTTAGTGGAGGTAAGGACAGTACCTATACACTGTACACCATGATAACCAAATATAATATGAAACCGCTGGCAGCCACCGCCGACCACTGTTTTTTCACAGACGTCATGAAAGAGAATCACAAAAAGATATTCAAACAACTGGGGGCGGGTCATATTATATACAAGCCAAACTGGCAGGTCGTCAGAAAAATATGCGCCAAAGCCTTCAAATTGACCGGCGACTTCTGCTGGCATTGTCACCTTGGCACCTATTCATTCCCCATGAGGGTGGCGGCTATGTTTAAGATTCCATGCGTAATCTGGGGAACCTCGGATTATAACCTGATTCACGAGGACAACCAGCCACGGGATAGGACGTTCTGGAACAAGGTTATCATAGCCAAGATGGAAGGACTAAAACCCGAAGACCTGGCCGGAGACGGCGTGACACCTACCGATATAAAAGCATTTACTACGTATCCATCAGACGAAGAGCTGAAGGGTATCATCAGCATCAATCAGGGAGCCTATCACCGCTGGAATGCGCTAAAACAGGCAGAGATAATCAAAAAGGAGCTTGGCTGGAAAGGGCGCAAGGTAGAGGGTTCATATGTCGACTGGGATAACGTGGAATGTAAATACATCGGGGTACGAGACTACATTAAGTTTCTAAGGAGGGGTTTAGGGAGGAGCTGCCAGCTAGCCAGCGCCGACATCAGACACGGGGTAATGACTCGTAATGAGGCATTGAAAATAATGGAAGAACACGACGGGAAAAAGCCGGACAGTCTGACAGAGTTTCTTGATGATATCAACATGACCGAAGAAGAATTCATGGAGATTGCCCAGAGGCATAAGGTCTATTAAACATCTGGAGGGAGGTATCATATGCACTATCCTTTTATTATTGGTGAAAAGCTATACCTGCGAGGTCTGGAAAGGGCAGACCTGGAAGGAGAGTATTTTGACTGGCTTAATGATAGGGAGGTAACAAGGTTCCTTCGTTCCGGACTTTTCCCCAACAATGCGGAGAGGATGGAGGAATATTACCGCAGTGTAGCACTAAGCCCAGATAACGTCATGCTTGCTATTATCGAAAAGGAATCGGACAGGCATATCGGCAATATAAAGCTGGGTCCTATAGATTGGGTAGCCAGAATTGCTTTCCTGGGGATTATGGTGGGGGATAAGAAGTCCTGGGGCAAGGGTTACGGTACCGAAGCTATAAGACTGGTCATAGATTATGCCTTTAACCGTCTCAATCTACACAAAGTCACAGCGGGCATCGTTGCCATTCACCAGGCTTCAATCAGGGCTTTTGAAAAGGCTGGCTTTGAGGTTGAGGGCCAGGCAAAAAGCCAGTTTTTCCTTGATGGCGAGTACTGCGATTCGCTATATCTGGGCATAACCAGGGAAGACTTCCTGAAGAACTCTAAGATTCAATAAGAGGTAGCAGAGTATGCTTATATTGGTGGTGGGTTGCGGCTCTATCGGCAGAAGGCATATCCGTAATCTGAAAGCCCTTAAAGCCGGGGACATAATTGCCCAAGATGTAAGTCTGGGGAGGCTTTCAGAGGTAGAGCGGGAGCATGGCATTAAAGTATATGACGATGTGGAGGCTGCTCTGGGACAAAAACCCGACGTAGCTTTAATCTGCACGCCAACGAGCCGGCATGTCGCCCCCGCCCTATCCGCCGCCCGGAGCGGCTGCCACCTTTTTATCGAAAAACCTCTTTCACATTCTTTAGACGGTGTGAGCGAACTAACGGAAGTTGTATCCCGAAAGGGATTGACAGCCGCGGTGGGGCACAATATGAGGTTCCACCCGGGGATAGCGCTTATGAAGGAGTTGCTGGATAAAAAGAGTATCGGTAGGGTAGTGTGCGCCCGGCTCCAAGCCGGCCAGTATTTACCGGAAAGGCACCCGTGGGAAGACTATCGTCAGGGTTATGCCGCCAGAGAAGAGCTCGGCGGGGGCACTATTCTGGATGGCGTCCACGAGATAGACTATATTACCTGGTTTCTGGGGGAAGTAAGCCGTGTCTTCTGCTTCGGGGGGAAGCTCAGCTCTATGGAAATCGACACCGAGGATACCGCAGAGATTCTGTTGCAGTTTAAATCAGGGGCGATTGCCGAGGTGCATATGGACTATGTCCAGCGCTACCGCGGCCGTTCCTGTCAGATTATCGGAGAGGAGGGAACCATCCTCTGGGACTTCAACGAAGGTGAGGTCAGGCTTTACTCTGCTGAAGACCAAAAATGGCAGACATTCCCCCAGAAGCCGGATTACGACCTCAATGAAATGTATATCGATGAAATGAAGCATTTCCTGCAATGCATTAAAGGGAAATGCAAGCCCATGCATGATATCAACTCCGCCAGGAGGATTCTGGAAATTGCTCTCGCCGCCAAGAAATCAATAAAAACCGGTGAAGCGATAAACGTGTAACGCAAAGGTTAAAATATGATGTTAGCGGCTATCATACAAGCCAGGATGGGCTCCAGCCGGCTCCCGGGAAAGGTAATGGAGGATATCTCGGGGAAGCCCATGCTGTGGCATATAATCGAACGTCTTAAAAAGGCGAGATTGATAGATAAGATAATCATCGCCACCACCGAAAGGGAGGCTGATAAGCCCATTCTAAAGCTGGCGGAGGATTCAGGAGCAGCCGGTTATGCCGGCGATGAGGCAGACGTGCTTGACAGGTATTATCAGGCGGCTACTAAATACGGCGCTGCTGCCGTTGTCCGCATTACGGCAGATTGCCCCCTGATAGACCCGGGGGTGACTGACAAAGTCATCCAGCGTTATCTGAAGGGAGACTGCGATTATACTGCCAATACCCTCGAGTGGACCTACCCCGATGGTCTGGCTGTGGAAGTTTTTTCCTATGCAGCGTTAGAAACAGCATGGCAGGAAGCGAGGTGGGCTTCCGAGAGAGAGCATGTTACCCCCTATATTAAGAAGAACCCGGATAAGTTCAGGCTTGTTAACGTAGGGAGCAAGGTGAACCTCTCTCACCTTCGCTGGTCGGTAGATAGAAAGGAAGACCTGGAATTTGTCAGGCAGGTCTATAAATACCTCTATCAGGAAGGGCAAATCTTCTATATGGCGGATATCCTAGAACTCCTGGGCAAACACCCCGAGTTGACACGGATAAACCGGGGAATACCCAGTGACGAAGGTTATGCCAAATCGCTAAAAGAGGACAGGATAGTAAGATAACCAGGGGGATTGTTATGAACAACAAAGGACAATCATTATACAGGAGAGCCAAACTCAGGATTCCCGGCGGCACCCAGTTGTTTTCTAAGAACCCGGAGCTCTTTCTACCCGAACAATGGCCAGGCTACTATTCCCGGGCTAAAGGGGTCGAGGTCTGGGACCTCGATGGCAATAAGTATATTGATATGAGCTATATGGGAATCGGTGCCTGTGTCCTCGGCTATGCCGATGCCGACGTGGATAATGCGGTAAAAACAGCCATCGACGCCGGCTCAATGTGCACCCTAAATTGTCCACAAGAGGTGGAGCTGGCTGACCTGCTCTGCGAGCTTCACCCGTGGGCGGAGATGGTTCGCTACGCACGCACAGGTGGAGAAGCGATGGCGGTTGCCGTACGCATAGCCCGTGCCAGGACAAAGAAGGATAGGATTGCCTTCTGCGGGTATCACGGATGGCACGATTGGTACCTGTCGGCTAATCTGGGAGGAAGAGATGTCCTCGATGGTCACCTGCTCCCCGGCCTGGAGCCGGCAGGGGTGCCCCGCTGTTTGAGAAACACCTCTTTCCCTTTCTATTACAATAAGATTGAGGAGCTGAAAGCAATCGTAGCGCAACAAAAAGATGAAATAGCGGCAATTGTTATGTCACCTATAGGGAACTACCAGCCGAAACCCGGCTTCCTGGAAGAAGTCAGGGAAATTGCCACAAGTATAAAAGCGGTGCTGATTTTCGACGAGGTTTCCTCCGGGTGGCGCCTGAACACAGGCGGCGCCCATCTTTTATACGGGGTTGCACCCGACATCGCCGTGTTCGCCAAGGCAATGAGCAACGGCTATCCCATGGCGGCTATTATCGGCACCGGTGATGCTATGACGGCGGCTCAAGATAGCTTTATCAGCAGTACCTACTGGACGGAAGGAGTCGGCACCACCGCAGCACTGGCAACAATCGGCAAGCATCGGCGTTGCAACGTATCGCAGCAACTGATTGAAATCGGCAGCCGTATCCAATCCGGGTGGAAATCAGCCGCCGAGAACCGTGGTCTCAGGGTCAGTATTACGGGAATTCCTCCGATGGGGCATTTTTCCTTTGACTACAAAAACGGGCAGGCAATCCGCACACTGTTTACCCAGGAGATGCTTCAAAAGGGCTTTCTGGCGACAAACGCCTTCTATGCATCTTATGCTCATCAAGACCATCACGCAGAAAGCTACCTGAAGGCAGTGGATGAAACCTTTGCTTTTATCGCTAGGGCAATTGAGAAAGACGGGGTGGAGAAGCTCTTAAAGGGGCCGATAGCGCGTTCCGGGTTTCACCGCCTTACCTAGTTTATGGCTTAATATATAAAAATAAAGGAGCAGAATAATGGAAAGAGATTATCAAAAGCCACAGAATTTAAATAGTGTTCTGTGGGATAGAGTTTATCAACATCATGATGGTATTAAATATCCTCATGAAGAGTTGGTTAAATTTATAAATTATATCAAGCAGTGGGAATATATGAAGTCCTTAAGAGCATTGGATATTGGTTTTGGTTGTTTTCCCAATTTAAAAATGTGTTACGAGCATGGATATGATATCTACGGTATTGAGGTATCTCAAGAAGCTCTAAATAAGACTAGACAAAAATTCAAAGGGTTGGGAATAGCATTTGTCGGCAAACTATTCAGTCCCCCGATTATTCCTTTTGATGGCTGCTGCTTCTCATTGGTATACAGCGATGAAGCAATATACTATAACTTGGAGTTAGAAAAGGTTATTTATGAAATCAAACGGGTTCTGGTTCCGGGTGGAGCTATATACTTAACCTTTTTCACGCCAAAACACTGGTACCTTAAATATTCAGAAAAGGTTGATGATGCTCTGGTTAGATGGTCTGACGCTTTTCCTACCGAAGCTCTAAGGGGGATGACGATAAGGTATTTTGATTCTAAAGAAAAACTTAAGAGAATATTCAAAGGATTTAAGTTCCTAAGAGTTGATGATTACGGTTCTAATATATTAGGAGCGGAACACTATATGTGGGTAGTAACTGGTTTTAAAGGTGGAAAGAATCTTCGTAAGTTTAGCATGTTTAACCATTGTAGAAATATTGCGAAACCTAAGTGAATCGATTGTCTTAATGTAGGAAATATGGAACCCATATAATGGAGAAGTATTTAATTATTCGAACCGACGCCAGCGCCCAAATAGGCACCGGGCACCTGATGCGCTGTCTGGCATTGGCGCAGGCGTGGCAGGATACATTGGGCGGTGGGGTAACCTTTATTACCACCTGCCAGAGCGATGGTTTGCTTCAACGACTCAGGGAAGAAGATTTCACTCTTCACACGCTAGCCAACTCGTATCCCGACCCCAGTGATTGGGATTGTACAAAGGATATCCTGACTGCTCATCCCACTGCCTGGGTCGTCCTGGATGGCTATCACTTTGATGAATTCTATCAGCAGAAGGTGAAAGGCACCGGTCATCGACTCCTTGTAATAGACGATATGGCTCACCTGAAGCACTACTATGCCGACATCGTGCTGAACCAGAACCTGCATGCCGAACAATTGCATTACTCCTGTGAGCCTGACACACGCCTCTTAATGGGTACACGCTATGTACTGCTCAGGCGAGGGTTCCTTGCCTGGAGAGACTGGCAGCGTGAAATTCCAGAAGTAGCCCGACGGGTGCTGGTGACCCTGGGGGGCAGCGACCCTGAAAACCACACGCTCAGGGTGATTCAGGCACTCCATAAAGTTGCCGTGCCCAATCTAGAAGTAACCGTTGTCATCGGAGCAAGCAATCCGCATACCGATACGCTGGAGGCGGCAACAGGACAAAGCCGTGTGCCTACACGCTTAGTCCACGATGTCAGGAATATGCCGCAGTTGATGTCGCAGTCGGACTTAGCCATAATAGCTATCGGGATAACGCTCTGGGAAATTTGTTTCATGGGGCTACCCGTGATTACAATAGCCCATTCGGATAAACAGGTGATTAACATTCAGGCTATAAACAAAGCAGGGATCGCCTGGAGCCTAGGCTTGCAAAAGAATATGGACGGAAAAGAGATAGCAGAAGAGTTAAAGGCTATTATAAATTCAAAAGAAATGCGCACATCTATGTCCTGCGCTCAAAGAGAGACGTTGGACGGGCAAGGGGCTAGACGAGTCTTATCCAAGATGAAGGAATTATAGATATGTGCGGAAAGGCTTGTAGGACTAAAGGGCGGATTCTCTACGGTAAACGGCTCCTATTGCGCCCCATGCTTTTAGAGGATGCGAAATATGTGGTTAAATGGAGGAACGACCCGGATATTCTGGCAAATATATTTGCCAGAAAACCACTGTCTCTGGAGTCTCATCTGAAGTGGTTTCAATCACCGCGAGAGGATAGGTTGGACTATATGATCTGTCTAAAGGATACAGAAAAGCCTATTGGTACTGTCAATTTCACTAATATAGATTGGCAAAACCTAAAAGCCGAAGCAGGTAAGATGCTCGGTGATAAGTCCATGTGGGGAAAGGGTCTGGCAAAGGAATCGTTCATTTTATGGCTTTCCTATGGTTTCAGAGAGCTGGGACTAAACCGAATCTATGTGAGGACACTCGGTGCCAATAAACGAAATATTGAACTTAACAAGAAGCTGGGATTTAAGGAAGAAGGATTATTAAGACAGGATTACAAAGCTGATGAGGGATTTCTCGACGTCATAGTTATGAGCCTTCTTAAAAGTGAAGCTAAGAAGATGGGTATATATGAACTCTAGTTATATAGAGACAGATAGACGGTATACGGAGGATAAATGAAAAGCACACGAATCATCGCCGAGGTAGGTTCCAACTATAACGGTGACCTGGCAACGGCAAAAGCCTATATAGAAGCCAGCAAGGAGTGTGGCGCCGATGCAGTCAAGTTCCAGACCCTGCGCCGTGACCGTCTCGTATCGCCCTGCATTATCTCAGGCGGCAAGGTAATTGATAATCCTTCCTACCAGAAAATTACCAACCTGGAACTGTCTGATGAGTGGCACTATACACTGAAGAGAGCCGCCGATGAAGCTGGAATTGAATTCTTCTCCACACCCTTCTATCTGGAAGCGGTAGACCTGCTGGAATCGGTCGGCGTTTCCACCTATAAAATAGCTTCAGGGGATATCACCTTCTTCCCCTTGCTGGAGCGGGTGGGCAGAACCGGCAAGCCTGTCATCCTTTCAACCGGCGCCAGCTCTCTATCAGACGTGGAGCAAGCGCTCAACGTGCTGCGCCAGGCTGGAGCCAAAGATATCGCCCTGATGCACAGTGTAAGCAGATACCCGCCCCAGTGGTTTGAGATGAACCTGCGTGCCATCCCGACACTGCGCGATGCCTTTGGTCTGCCTGTTGGCATCTCAGACCATTCACCCGGAAACCTGGTGCCCGTAGCGGCAGTAGCTCTGGGTGCCACTCTCATCGAGAAGCACATTACCTTCGACCGCTCGTTGTCCGGTCCGGACCACCCCTTTGCCATGACCGTAGAAGAATTCGCCGATATGGTGCGGCAGGTACGACTGCTGGAGCAGGCACTCGGCACTGGCGAGAAGATACCCGGCGAAGGTGAACTGGAGATTCAGCACCGCACCCGGCGGGGTGTTTATCATCCGGACACATACCAGCCAGCGGATGGCCAGAACGGGTTATGGCTGCGCCCAGAGCATAGACTTTAAATATATAAGGAAACAACCACAAAGCAAAGGGCAGTCTATAATCCCCTCTTTATCAAAGAGGCAAGTAGGTCTACTTCTCGCTGGAAGCGCCTGGTAGCATCGCCCTCTTAAATAAACCCCAGAGCGACCTGATTTCTTCTCCGGTCAACCCCCGCAACAATAAAAGGAGGCAGAAGTATATAACGGCACCGGCAATTATCCACAGCACGACACCTGCCAGCCCATCGGGAGCCACGAACCAGAGAACGGCACCCATCGCGGCAGAGGCTATTAAGCTCTTCAGCATAAAGAGCCAGTCAATAGTGAAGGGTAGATTCTTCAGCGAGAAGCGGGTAACGACTACCGAGGTTAAGGCAAAGCTAAAAAGCGTTGCTATGGCGGCGCCGACGATACCAATCCAGGGGATTAATATGAAATTCAACGCTATATTGGTTACTGCCGCTATCAGCCATATTAAGGCGACCAGCCTTGTTTTTTTCGTCAGCTGGAGCGAGTAAACCGTAATGCTGGTGATGCCGAATACCGCCACTGCCGAGGCTATCAAGGGAACGATAGCCGGATTGGCATCGGCAAACTCGGCGGTGGTGAACAGAATCAACAAGGGCTTACTCAGCACCGAAACGCCGAAGACGGAGGGAATAACCAGCATAAGCGAGTACTTAAGCGAGCGGGAGAGTATTGTCTTGACCTCAGCAATCTTCTCTTCGTCATACAGTTTGGACAGTGTCGCCAGCATAAGGTCACACAATGGTCCCATATAGATTGCACAGGCACTGCCGATAATATACGCTGCCGAGTATATTCCCACCTGCGCCGTGTCCAGGAAAATGTTGATGATATAGCGGTCGCTCCAGCTAAGCACCCACCATATGAGAGGTAGGGTCATTATTGGTATGCTGAACCCAAGATAGGGCTTGATATTCGTGAAACGAGGCACACTTATTCCCACCTGGCGGATAATAAGAGCGAGGGCAACCAGGAAAATAAAGACCCTGGCAATCAGCAATGCCAGAACCGCCCCCTGTATGCCGTATCCGGCCAGCACGAGATAGGCGGCAAGACCGATTTCGCCAATCTCCAGGGCTATAGACAGAGTGGCATAGGTCCTGGTCTGCCGGAACGCCCTGAAATAATTGGTACAGGAAGAAGCTATGGCACGGAACAGCAGGGTGGCTCCCATAAGAACAACTATCGATGCCATATCGGCATCACTGAATAGAGCATCAGCTATGGGATTTCTTAACAGAATTACTACTACCGCTATAACCGTGCTACAGCCCAGCACCACCGCCAGTATCGAGAAGAATGTCTCTCTGATTTCACCTCTATCTGTCTTACCTGGTAAAAACCGGTTAAGGGCGTAATCCAAGCCGAGGGTGCATAATGGGAAAACAAGGAGGAGCGTTACCGTAACCTGTGTCCAGATACCATAACTGGATGCATCCAGGGTTTTTGTAATTATAGGCAGTAGAACCAGGCTTCTTAAGCCGGTAATTATATGGACAAGGGTCATAATGCCGGTATCTCTGGCAAACTTCTCGTAGATGCTTGCCCCGGCTTCATTACTCATATTAAATCAGTTCGCTCCTGCTAAAATACTTCATAAACCTAAATGAGAGAAAACGCATATCTGAAACTCTGCTATCCCCATATTCTGGACGAGGAATGCCAAATGTCCTTAATACTAGCATTTCGTGCTTACTTATACTATACTTGGTACACATCTTTCAATGGAGCCTGAAAAGGTGCTATCCGGTTGTGCGGTAAATCGGTGTTGCACAGGCTTCGTTAGCGAGCACCGAGCTGGAGGGTGCTTACCTTGTATGACAAAATGAGATTGAAGCCTGGAAAACCAGGCATGGCTGGCAGTATCCAGAATATCATCCTGGCTATTTTTTTGACCGTTGTTTTGCTGGGGACAATAGCCGCCGCCTATTACTTCACAACGATGCCCAAGGAAGGAGAGGCATTCACCGAGTTCTACATTAGCCCCCCTGAGGGGATGGTGCAGGATTATCCCACCCGGTTTGTTATGCAAGGAGACAAGGTAATCTCTGTAACCTATGGCCACAACGGGGGGCAGGGGGTGGCCGATAAAAGCGGCCGGGTCATACTGGGAATAGTGAACCGGGAGTATGAAGAGGCAACCTATCTGGTTATAGTAACAATAGATGGCGAGCAGGTGGAGGTATCCTTTGACGATACTGTTCTGGACGAAGCAGGACCCATAGTGCTGGCGCACGAAGAGAAGTGGGAGCACGAGATAGGCTTCTCGCCCCGGCATACCGGTGACGGACAAAAGGTGGAGTTCATACTGTATAAGGATGGGGTGACCTGCTTCGAGGAACCTCTCTATCTCTGGGTTGACGTTAAGCAACAAGACTAGGCTCACCTGCTACTGAGAAAGTTCTATTTAACTGTTACCGATTTCGCCAGGTTACGCGGCTTGTCCGGGTCTTTGCCCCTCACTACCGACGAATGATAGGCCAGGAGCTGGAGCGGAATTACGGATACCAGCGGGTAAAAAATCTCCTCGACCTCGGGCACCTTAATCCAATCGTCAAACAGGGTGTCATATCGGTCAGAGACGCCTATAATCCAGGCACCGCGTACTTTGGCTTCGGCAATATTAGAAAGCATCTCGCCAAAGGTGTAATCCCCGGGACAGATAGCTATCACCGGTGTTCTCTTATCTATAAGAGCCAGAGAGCCATGCTTCAGTTCACCCGCGGGTATACCCTCGGCATGGACATACGATATTTCCTTTAGCTTTAGCGCCCCCTCGCCAGCTATGGCAAAATTTATTCCCCGCGCAATATAGTAGAACTTATCCCTGCCTCTTAACCTCTCGGCGATACCGGGCACCTCCTTATGGTTGTGACCAACCTGCTCCTCAATCAGATTGGAGATAGCCATCAGTTTATCCGCCCCTTCATCAAGCCTGTTTGCCATAGCAAAGCTCAACAGATAGAAAACAGCCAGCTGGGTAACGAAGGACTTGGTCGCCGCCACACCGATTTCGGGTCCACAGTTGAGGTATATCACATGGTCACTCACCCTGGCCAGGGACGAGCCTACCACATTGACCAAGGAGAGGATCTTGGCGCCGTTCTCCTTGGCCTTCTTGACGCCATCCATCACATCGGCGGTTTCACCGCTCTGCGAGACAGCAATTACCAGGGTGTTCTTGTCTATGGAATCGGAGAAGTAACCAAACTCCGAAGCGATTACTACATCGCTGAATATACCAACGATTCTGGAGAACAGGTACCTGCCGATGAGGGCGGCGTACCTCGATGTGCCACAGGCGGTAAATACCACCTTTCGTGCCCGCAGTACCTCCATCGCAATTTCCATTATCGAACCCCTGTTCTCCATCACGGCACACCGTATTGCTTCAGGCTGTTCCATTATCTCCTTGAGCATAAAGAAGTCATACCCACCCTTATCAACCCCCCTCCAAGCCCAATCCAGCTCTCTGGGCTCTCTGGTGTATCTTTTATCACCACCGTTAAGCAGGTAGACCTCATCACCGGTCATGACCACGGTTTCGCCGTCCTCGATAAAGATAACCCGCCTGGTCTCGTTCAGGAAGGACAGGGCGTCACTAGCGATGAAATTACCGCCGGTTCCGATACCGACCACCAGGGGGCTGTCTTTACGGGTGGCAACTATCTTTTCCGGCTCCCTCGCAGATATGACTGCCAGTGCGTAAGAGCCTTTGAGTTCCCTGGTAACCTGGAGAACAGCCTCTTCCAGAGGACTACCCTCTTCTATATATTCTTCAATAAGGTGAACTATCACCTCGGTATCTGTATCCGAGATGAACTTATGCTTCAGACACAAACGGCGGTAAAGCTCCTGGTAGTTTTCGATGATTCCATTATGGACGACGGCAATCTCCTGATGGCAATCAAGATGAGGGTGAGCGCCAGCGGTGGTAACCTCGCCGTGAGTCGCCCAGCGCACATGCCCGATGCCGCATCTTCCGGGTAGCCTGTCCATCTGGTGCTTCTCCTGAACCTCGGACAGCTTGCCGGCATCCTTCTTGACCCAGAGCCGTCCGTTGGTAACCGTAGCCAGACCGGCGGAATCATAGCCCCGGTATTCCATCTTCTCGAGGGCACTGACCACTATGGGGGCAGCTTCTCTGTTGCCGACAAAGCCGGCTATTCCGCACATAGCTTACCTCCAGAAGGCTGGTGACTTCTGTCCGGCTTCTCTATATGTATCCGCTTTCTTATCGTATTTTGGGGCACTTCAGCCACCACCATACTATCCGCGGCCAGGTCCTGCATCATACATACGTGGGGTCCGACAATGGAATCGGGCCCGACCTTGACGCCGGGCATAATGCTAGCGTTGATTCCGGTCTTGCAGTTGCGACCAACGATTGCCCCGAACTTGACCAGCCCGGTATCTACCTTCTGATTACCTACCCTGACCGGCACACTGCCCTCGTCAAAGCGATAGTTAGCCAGCACCGTCCCGGCACCAAAATTACACCCCTCACCTATTACCGAATCGCCGATATAGTTCATGTGAAACCAGCACCTGTCTCCGATGTACGACCCTTTGACCTCGGTGCCGTAGCCGACATGGCAGTGGGCGCCGATGTGGCTATACTCTCTGACCAGGGTGCTGTTGCCAATTACAGAATGATGCCCGATGTATACCGGCCCACGTATGACTGCGTTTTCCATGATGACGACATCATTGCTAATGACGACCTTACCTTCCAACGTAGCCCTGCCCGAGACCCGTGCCGAGGGTGAGATGTAGCACTCGGCTGATGTTAGAAATCGTCTCACCACATCCAGGATATGCCAGGGGTATTTAATGGCGTTCCACAAGCCGGGTAAGGGGAGAACCTTGATTCTCTGCCCATCTCCCGCCATAGTGCTAAGGGCACGCTCGTAAGCGTCGTCATGATCGGTCTGTACATCATTTGCATATTTGAGTAATACCTCGGGGTCCGAGTGCAGGTGAATCATAACGTTAATCAGGCTGCTGGGCTCCTCGCCCCTCTCTGGCTTCTCTACAATAAGGCTCAGGTAATCTTTCTCATCGACTACCAGATAACCGCCGGGGAAGTAGTGGTCGATTTCATAGCCGAACATATAGGAGGCGGCAGAATTATCCTCTCTTGCAGTCAGAAGCTCTGAATAAGCAGAGGCATCAAAGACATCGTTGGGATTGACCACAATGATTTCGTCATCGAAAAAGCGGCTGGCAGTCTGCAGGGCATCGGCTATTCCCAGGGGCTTTTCCTGAACGGCAACCTCTGCCTCAATGCCGGGGATACCGCTGATAATCTCCTCCACCCCACCGATGTTCCGGGGGTTGCCCACGATAACGAATTGGGTTAGCCCTGCCTTCTTTGCCATATCAATCTGGTGCTCGAGGAGCGTTTTCCCCAGGAAGTTAAGCAAGAACTTGTCTTCGGTCAGGGGATACATCCTCTTGCCGGTGCCACCACAGAGAAAAACCACCTTCATACGAGCCCCTTCAGGATACTCTCCACAGCACTGGCTCCCTGGTTGAGTAGTAACTCCATCTGTGCCCTCGATTCCGACTCGGCAATCACCCTGATAGCCGGCTCGGTGCCGCTGGCTCTAATCAACATCCAGGAGTCGTCGTATTCAAACCTCAAACCATCCAGGGTGTTAAGCTGATTCGGCTGAAAGAGGGCGGCATGCTTCTTCATCATTTCCATAACCAGCGGCTTGAGGTGGTTGGGGCAGGCAATCTTTCTATTGCCGCAGGTGAGCCGTGGCAAGCCATCCAGAAACTCCCTGATTTCACAGGTATCGTTTATATGGCTAAGTAGATTAAGGGCGGCATACATAGAATCGGGGTAATAACCGATTTCCGGCATAATATATACTCCAGCCGGCTCGACGCCGACAGCAGCATCGAGCTTCTGAGCCAGATAGGCTACACTTACATCGCCGACCCGGCTACGCACTACCTCAGCCTTCAGGTCATCCAGAGCCAGTTCGAGGAGTCTGCCCGTCTCAACAGTAGTGGCAACCCTTCTTTTGCCGCTCTCTACGACCGCCAGCCGGGAGACAAAGGCTATCATCTCCTCAAGTCCCAGAAAACCTTCCCTATCACAAAAAACAACCCGGTCGGCGTCGCCATCAAAACAAATGGCCAGGTCGGCATCTCGATGTCTGAGGAACTCTATAGTGCCTTCGAGCGTATCTTCCTTTGGCTCCGGGTTTCTCCCCGGGAAATGCCCATCAGGCTCATCGTTTATCGGTATCACTTCCATGCCCATAACCGAGAAAAGCTCGCTGGCAAATCCCGAGGCGGCGCCGTTGCCCGTATCAACCACGACCTTTGGACAGTGGTCAAAGCGGGGAAATCTGGCCAGCATACACTGGAAGTATCTTTCCCTTACTCCATCGCTCTGGCCCAGACTCCCTATATTGAGGGTTCTAAACCTTTTGGCGTGGTATATCCTTTCTATCTTCGCCTCTTGTCGCGGGCTATAACCGAGAGAATCGCCGTTGAAAAGCTTGATGCCATTGAACTCGGAGGGATTATGAGAGGCGGTAATCATAACGCCGGTGTTAAAGCCCATATCCCTTGTCAAAAAGGCTAGAGCCGGTGTGGGCAGAATTCCGAGGTCGGTAACGTCTATGCCGGAAAGACGCAATCCCGAGATTACAGCCCCTTTAACCATCTCTCGGCTCAGCCTGGTATCAGTGGCGATACAGACCTTTGAGCCCGGTTTTAAGTTCGAGCCTATCGCCTGGGCAACTTCCCAGCAGAACTCACCGGATAACTCTGTCCCGGCCACACCCCTGATGCCGCTGGTGCCGAAAAGGTGTCCATCGTTTGGCAATACTGCTTCTAATATCTTTGACATCGCCTGTTGTCTCGACCAGTGCTATTTATAACCCATACATTCACTGGATTTTTTAACTTTCGCAACTCCCTCACCTTATACTCTATAGAGTAAAATCTAAACATGCCTACAATATGGACAGTATTATAAACCCATAATGGACATTTGTCAATATATATGTCCTATATATTGCCAGATAGCATAATTATATATCTTTGGGGACCCCTCTTCTTAAAATTCATACTGCTTATCACAACATCTGAATCTTCTACAGGTATGGTTCCGGTAATTTCTATGTTCTCACCGTCCATCCATACCTTAATACCTAGCATATCCAACACCTGACGCTTTGTCTCAAAGCCCAAGGTAGTCAACCTCTGACGTATTAGTTCAACGAAGCATTCCAGCTTGGGTAGACTAATGATGGCCTCCTGGCTAGCCTTGATTTGCAGCTCCAGTTCCAATTTTCTGGCTTGTAGACTGCTCCGCATATCATTTATCTTCTTATTCTCTTGGATAATCTGGTCTTCAGGCGAGCCCTTCTTTGAGGGTTCGCGATACAATACAGTCTTTGGACCGTTACCACCCAGCTACCATAGCCCAGGCATGAATGCCCTGCGCTCAGGTGGGTAGTCCGGGAAGTGTGCCCGGTACCAGGTGTGGTGTGACCGAGCACGGGGCACAAGATTGGCAACCGTCCAGGTAGCGAATGCCAGCCCAGGCAGTGACCAGGTCGCCACCGCCCACCCAAGCCAGATAATGACCTCCCCAAAGTAATTTGGACACGATATCCAGCGGTAAAGCTCACCATGTGGAATCTTGTACCCAGATTCCCCGGGTTTGCGCAGATTGTGGAGAATGCGGTCCGCTCGCCGGTTGATTATGAAACCAGTGATAAATAGTACCAGTCCGACTATGAACCGCGGATCTCCAAGCCATTCGTTGCTGTAGCCACTGGAGAAAGTAAAAATGTAGCGGCCATTGATATAGCCGTTCACCGTGTTGAACAGAAGTCCAAAGCCAACAATGGTGAGCGGCATTCCCCTGCTCCTGCTACGTACACCAAAGGAGTAGATGAAAGCCCGGTGTATGTAGTGTGCCTCCCACAGTCCAAAGAAGACCAGCGTGGCGAATGTACTGGCATTGCTACCGAACACGAAGCATATGGCAAATACGAGCGGTGCTGCTGCTTCCATGATAACCCAACCCACCTTGTTGTTGATGGTAGGGCCCCAACCGCTGCGGGCATGGCGGCCATACGGAGCGGCAACGAAGAGCAGTGCTAAGAAGACTACCGCCGCCAGTATAAACCAACCTATTATAAGGCTGTTGAAAAATGCTTGTTCGGTCACAATGCCCCCGTTATTTCTCCCAGAGGACTAGCAAGTCGGCCGGTCTCCTCAAACCACCTAAGTGTATCGATAAGTGTTTCTCTAAATGGATGCGGGTGATAGTCAAGTTCCCGGGTCGCTTTCTGGTGACTTATGTTACGATGACCACGCAGTGCCTCCAGGGAAACGCTGGTGTAGAGCGGCCGCCTCCCAGCTAGACGGTCAAATGCAGTGATACCCAGTGCCCCGAAAGGATGTACTTGGCTCCAGTCGGTGCTCGTTCTTCGGCCCGCATCGCTCCTTTGATAACATCACGCACATCAACCCAGTTAAACCCACCGGTAACCAGGGCTGGTAGCCTGCCGTTTGCCAGTCTTAGCAATGCCTCACCGAAATGCGATGGTCTGTAGTCATAAGGACCAATAATCGCGGTTGGACTGATGATAATAGCATCCAATCCCTTTTCTATCCCCTTGTGCACCTCCCTCTCGGCAGCCGCTTTGGAGCGGTCGTAGATTGAATAGTGCGCGGATTCTACCAAGGGGCGTGATTCATCGAGCGGGATATCCATAAGCGTCTGGGTTATGGTATGGATTGAGCTAAAGTGGACAAGGCGGCGTACTCCACAACGCAGGCAAGCCTTAACCACGTTTTGGGTACCGATAACATTGACCGATTCAAGCAAAGGCCATTCATCTTTCAAGATGGAGATATGAGCAGCCAGGTGGTAGACCACCTCAGCACCCTCAAAGGCATCGACCAAGGACTCTAGGTCACAGATATCGCCTTCGATAACCTCAACCTCCAGTCCATCCACTACTTGTCGGTTTACATGGACTAGAGCGCGTGTAGGACGATCTTGAGCAAGCAGAGCACGTACGAGGTTAGCACCGACGTGTCCAGCGGCACCAGTTACGACTACCGGCATTTGCAGGCAATTATATCATATGTGATGGAGGCTATTCTTTCTGGAGATGCGGGTGATAGGCTCACACGATATGGCTTTTTTCAATTCCAAGCGAGGGTAGGATTTGAACCAACGACCTTCGGGTTATTATAGTTTGTGTTCAGTTTTATCCTCCCATGAATATTCTATAGAAGATATATTGTATCATCAAATATTTTAATAAAAATAAGAGGGCGTATTTTCATGCGCCCTCTCTAATCTAAATACTATGCTCTAATGTCTACTTATCTTTTCCTTTTGCCTTACCCTCTGCGCTTTCACCAGGTTGTTTGTTTTGACCAGGTGCTGATTCCTTGCCTTTTGCCTTACCCTCTGCACTTTCACCGGGTCCTTTACTTTGACCAGGTGCTGATTCATCGCCTTGCACTGCCTCTTCAGCTTTAGATGGGACGATCTTTATTACATCCGTTCCAGCAAAAGCCGTACCTGAATCAGTTGCCCCTGTGAGAGTAACCTCAGTAGCATCTTCTGCGATACCTGTAGCCTGAGTTCTAAAGTGTAAGATTAAATCAATATCACCGCCATCATCAATATCCTCATAAGCATAATGTACAACCGGAGCTTCGTTTGGTCCAAATTTTACCGTCTCAATGTCAACCGTCGTGGCATCAAAACCTTCAGTTGTATATATCGCAACCGGTATAACACCTTTACTCTTAAGATTAATCGGATTCTCTTCGCTGCCCGGTTTAACATCAATGCCCGCATCATAGCTTAGTATGCTGATACTAATGGTAGCTTCCACGGGGGTGCCAGCTTCAACTCCGTCAAACGGAGTGCAGATTACCTTTATCTGGTCACCAATATCAAAATTTAAACTATCCAGAGTATCA
>SDBU01000685.1_pt1 | contig 48123 bp, 88 predicted proteins | sample 2277071 | NCBI WGS metagenome assembly SDBU01 (sample SAMN10397929, study PRJNA504765) | marine sediment metagenome | isolation source: marine sediment core GS08_GC12, 126 cmbsf | place: Arctic Ocean: Gakkel Ridge, Loki's castle | collected 2008
GGGCGAGGAGGTTCTCGATGGTGGTTATCTGGTCGAAAGATAACTGGTCGAGAGTTACTCCTGCTCTTCTTGGTGATGGAGGAAGTCTTAGTCCCTCCTCCACTGCCATTTAGTTTACCTCGTTACTTGTCCAGGCTGTCTGCGGCGTATTCAAACTTCAACGCAAGCAGGTGGATTTCGGTCAGCGGTAGACCTGTGGCAGTTGGCGCTATTGCGACTTCTACTATATCACCTGCCGCAAGCACATCTGTTATGGAAAAGGTTGTGCTTTCCACTAATCCGGCGGAACTGTTCGTCATATTAACTGCCGCATACGCACCAGATGTACCATTCCACGCTTCTCCGTTACTCGCAACCACAATTAGTTCCATGTCCCAGTGGGCGTATGTGGTAGGTGCGAGCGCCTGAGCAAGCACGGACGTTATGTTTATTATGCCTGTGCTATCGTAGTTATCGGGTATTTGGAACCTATATGTATGCCAGCAAGTATCTCCTATGTTCCAAATGATTGATGTTGAGTTGGTCGTATTAATAGCCGGACATGTTCCAGTGGCGCTCGTCGCATCGTAGGAAGTATTAAATGGCATAAGCCCAAGCGTTTTGTTCACGCCACCGAATATGTTGATGTTTATTTCATCGAAGTAGTCTGCAACCGAGGAACTGTTTACTGCATCCCAGGCTATTACCCTTGCGTTAACCGATGCGGTCTTGAAATACGGATTGGGTATTGGTATCGGTAAGCTACCGGCTGGTTTAAACTCCGTTGCTTCCGGTGCCTCTATATTAACAACCACATCAGGCGTATTTACAACCACGTCCGGCGGATTAATGACTATTTCTGCCTGTCCTTCTGATATTTTTGCAATTACGCTTGCATTACCATAGACACCTGAGATGACTATGGCTATCAGCACTATCCCTAACATTATATCCTTACTGTTCCAATTTGACATTTTTCTCTGTTCTCCATTAATTACTGTGTTTCTCAGGTCTCCTCTCTGAGTATAGTTCCTGCAAGCACAACCCTAAGGTCTGTTGCAGTTGTGCATCTCATGTAAATATCCTCATCGGCATCTACTTTCCTTGGGGTGAATGTCTGGTTTAAGCCCTCTGTTATTTTCACCGCCCAAATGGTGTTATCGGCATCCGGTACCCCGTCTGCGGCTAAATCATCTTTGTAGATGTCGCACTCAACTGCGGCGGCTTCGTCCTTCGCATCGATGAAAACATACTCAAGGGTTACCTCTTCGCCTGCCGGTATATTATACATCAATACGGTCGTGCCGCCGGTGAAGTTTTTAAACTTATTCCAACTTGAGCGTAACGGATGAAGTTCCTGATATGCCTTCTGGTTCTTACTTCCGAATAATTTTTTAACCATTTACACTACCTCCCCTTGCTCTCCTTTTTAAGACCGTAGAGCGTCCGCCTTGTGTGTCTTAGCCTATTGTCTTTGAGCAGTTTTATTATTTCCTGCACTCTCACAAAGGTGGTTTCAGTTACATAGGCGCTGAAATTCCTCTGGGTTAATGCGGTTAATTCAACAAGCTCGTATCTCATGCCGGTAAATTCCACCTCAGGCGTAATTGAACTACCTGTTGGATTGTGGTATTTGAGTCCGATTGACATAGGGTCAAGTAAACGCACTTCAACCCGTGGTTCATTGATAGGTGACTTCCCACTGTTAAACCATCCGACATATCTGTTACTCGAATTGGCGCTCTCCTTCTTGAATGTTCCACGCCTTGGTGAAGAACCACTCTCTATCTCTATGTATCCGAGCGCCGGCTGGTCTGTGCCGAGCCTTAACTGGAACATACGGGCAAGCGGCGGGTCCACTTCTCGAAGTTCGAGGTCGTCTATTACGGTAGCTTCTCCGTCTGTTGCGCCTGCCGCAACCGCCGAGTGGGTATATTTGATTAGGGCTTCCTCACGCCTATCAACACGATAGAACTTAGTTTCTATTGCGTTGCTGTGCGGTATCTCAATGTAGTCGTCCTCGTCGTGGAATGGCGTTAATGCGGAATATCTTGCGTCCAATACATCACCCATGTTTTATTTCCTCCTTTATGTTTCCTTCTTTAAAATTCATAAATATCTCCTTGTTTACGAAAGCGGATTGACCGTCAACCACAAACTTGTTGCCGTTTGCATCCTTAATGGTATTAATGTCAACACCGATTCCAAATAACAATTCTTTTGCCTCTTCAATGGGCGTTTTTGTGAAACCTTTATTATCCTCTTTCATCCAATCTTCAAACATTTCATGCCTGAATTCCCACGTCATAGAGCCAGTATGCTTTCTATATAGGTACATAGGCTCAGGTATAACACGGAATTCAAACATATCATGTAACGTCCTTACGAAATCGGAATCGTATCTGTAACCTCTGTTTCCATAGGACCAGCCGCCTGCTCCGAAGAAAGCTTCTCTCCTATACACTGGCGGAGAAAAACAGTGGAATACTCCGCTTTCTGCTTGGAACTTTGTAACCCCATCGCAGGTCGCCCACATGATTTTTGGGTCTTTGAAGAATTGGATATGCTTCTCCATGAAATACGGTGGCAGAATGTCGTCATCGTCGAATTTGAACAGGAATTCACCGTTTGTTACAGCCATTCCCGTATTTACCGCCACCGCCTCGCCTGCTCCTCGCCTGGGTGTATTTATCCTTACATCTGCGTTCTTCACCGGCTCATCGGAGCAATCGTCTATGATTAGGATTTCTTTAGGTTCGTAATTTTGATTCTTTAACGAGCTAAGAGCTTCCTCGTAATATTCCGGTATCGGATTGTAAGTGCATAATATCATCGAAGCCCTACCTGGAATGTATGGTTTGAAGTATGCTCCGGATTCTATGAAACTCTGACGGTTGACGAATTCTGGTTCATCTCTATTTGGGTCTGCTATATATAGGTACTGTGCATCAGAATAAAATGCGCCTGCGTTGACCGCCCAATGAGATGTATAGTTCTTTAGGCTGATTGTGGATTGTATATTCCTATGGTTATTCGCAAACGACCCTTTAAAAAGAGAAGGCATGGCATCGATAACTATTGCACCGATGCCGTTTTCTTTAAGTTGCGTTACTATTTCTTCCGTAATCCTTGACCCGAACTGGTCGGGAAGTATCGCATCTATTGTTGGTTTTCTTTGGTTTTTCATAACCACCCTTACCTTCGTGTGTGTGGTGAGGAGGGATGGAAGGTTGTTCTACTTTTGACCAATCACCATTATCCTTACATAGGTGCCTGATAGGTCATCGCTTGCCGTTAGTTCTGTGTGCGGGCCGTTTGAGCCTTTGCTTTCCTTGAGTTCGAGTAATGCCGTGCCTGTGGAGAAATTGCTGTCATCGACGCTGAAACTGAAACCGCCTACATTATCCTCGGTTAGGACCGGGAAAATGAACATTATGTGGCTGGCGTATTTCTGGAGTGAAAGCGTGTATCCACCGACAGGATAATTGCTGTCAAGCTGAACTTTGAGTACGGCAAACGCCAAATCTCCGCCAGCTCCTACTGCAACAAGCCTGCCTTTGAATTCTTCAACTATTGTTACTGCCATGGTATTACGCCTTCCTTACTGTGCTTTGAGCGTGGTGGTCGGTGCGATGAAGAATCCGAGGAACCCTGCCTGCTCTACCGTTGCCGTTGCGGTAGCTTTACATGATACCTTGACCTGGAATGTCGCCCGTGGTTCGAGAACGAAAGGCTCCGGGAAAAGGATATACGGATTCGGTTTCAAATCCATAGTCTCAAGGTTCCAGATTGGCTGGTTGTGACCGGAAGCCACAAGTTGCATCTCTGAAATGTTGGGACTATTCTCCTTGTTGAAGTAACCGTACAGCATCATAACCTCATTGTCGTCAAGTTCGAATTCGGTTACGAAGTCATCGGAAAAACTCGCAGAAGTATCGCTTCCGCTTGATGTCCAAGTCCACTGGTTCACAGTAGCGGAACCTCCGTCCAGGTGGTTCATGTGATGTGGTCTCAGCGTGGTTATGCCAAACTGACCGTTGCCAGGCATCCACCCGCCAAATGTCCGTGGGCTGAAATGGAACTCTGCCCTCGCTACGGCATGTCCTATTGCAAAGTCGATTTTCTGGATTAAATCCCTCGGAGGATTATAGTCGTGCAAATCGGCGTTGAACACCGTTATTGCCCTTGCGAGAGATTCCCTACTTACAGCAGAGATATTAATTGGTCCTGGATTTACCATATTTCAATCTCCTTAGAATGTGGGAACATTTCCCAATCCGCCGTTGCCTATCTGTTGGGACTGGAAGCCTCTGCCTCCGTCTGCGTCCATAGGTCTTGATACTCTTTTGCCTCTGGCGACCATGCCGCCAGCCGGACCTATCTCCGGTATCCATGTGCTTGCCATACCGACTGTACTCTTAATCGCAAGACCGGCACCTATAAGCTTTATTGCTATTTTTGCGTCAGGATTACGGGTAATCTTATCCGCAAAGAACAGCAGGGGAAGCCCCAAGCCAATTTGTGCAAGCCTTCCGACGGTTAGCGGTCCAGCGATTGGGGTAGAGCCGAAACGGGCTACTACATTTCCACCAATCTCTGTTACACCAGATGCGCCGAGTATGACTAAACTTTGTGTATTGTCTGCATTTACCATATCTATCCATTCCTCCAAAAATTATTTCTAATTTAAGAGTGGTAAACTATATATACGAAGTAGTATATAAAGGTATCTATGGTGAACAAATGGGGAACGCCGCAAGCCGGTAATATCTCATTCTTGACATCGGACGAGAATCCTACTATACCGTTGGAGCATAATGTAATTTATGAGCAACATTACCAATCAAGTATTCCTATTGACTTAACTAATCCTATTGTATCAAACATAGTATTTGCAATATTGGGAATCCGTGATGAATTATTCCAGGATGACATAGAATTAACATACGTTGAAATTCAACCAAACGGGATAATTGTTCAGTTCGTTCAAACAGGTTCTCCAACCGTATTATTGGGCGCCGTAGCGGCAATCATAATAGGTGCCCTTGCCTTTGGGATATTCTTTGCTCTTATATATACTGGGAAATTCGAGCAGTTAGCCGCCGGAGCCGGGGATTTGCTTGATAATATTAATAAGTATTTCCCTGCTATATTGGTACTGGCGGGGGGCACAATAGCAACCGTTCTAATAGTGAGACGGCAACGATGATATACATATGATATATATAATAGTTGAAGTAGCGAATATGGATTTCAAGGATGACATAATCAGTGAACTCAGTTATTATGATATAACCATCCACAGAGAAAGTAATATATTTCCATATCTATACGGTGAAGCTCCTTCCATTATGTCGGCATCAGCGGCGAGGTCGATAGATGGCGTGGTTGACATAACAGCCGATAGGATAAAGACTATTCAGCCGCTTCCCGGTTTGGAAGACCCAAGCAAGATTAAACGGATGCAAGAGTTATCGCTTATAATGGAAGGATATGAAGCATACAAAGAAGGTTATCGTGGCGAAGGAATACGAATAGCGGTTCTCGATACTGGCATTAACTCAAATCATCCAATGATGAGGGGCACAGTAATATATAAGGGTAAATGGGCAAACGGGGATTTAGAAGACGGAATCAATAAGCATGGGACACATATAGGCTCAACGATAGCCGGTAATTGGGTATATACTCCGCATGGTGCTATGTCAGGCATTGTACCGGAAGCAAAACTACTTAACATTAAGATAATGGACGACGATGGAGTAGGAGATGATACTGCAATTCTAATGGGACTTGAGGATGCAGTTGAGAATGGCGCTGATATTATTAATATGAGCCTGGGAACACCGCAGTATAGACGCAAGGACGCATTGATGAAAGCGGTTGAAATGGTCTCGAAGCTCGGAATACAGTGTGTATGTGCCGCAGGTAACGGTGAAATGGGAGGTAGAATACATACCCCCGGAGCGGAGAAATATGCAATCACGGTAGGAAGTTTCTATGTTCACAACGGAGAGTTTATTGTCAATAACTTTAGCCATGGTCCAGCATTTGATGGAACGACAAAACCCGACATAGTTAGTTACGGTGCAGTATATGCCGCCGTCGAAGACGATGATTTCAAGTTGTATGAAGGCACGTCTATGGCAACGGCCACATTCTCAGGTTCAATGGCACAGGTCATGCAGGCTAACGGCGGAAGACGCATCTCAAGAAAGGGATGGGAAAAGCTTTTATACCTCACCGGCGGTAGACTAAGCTATAAGGAAAATGATATGTCCAAGAGTAATATTTACGGATATGGGATACCTGACGTTTGGGATATGATTGACAAATTGGATAAGTTGGAGGAAAACGAATGGCAAGTATTACAATAATATCGGATGATGAAATATTTGAAGATAGCTCGATGCACATAAGAGCAGAACTTGAAGCCTTTGGTCATATAATACCAACGGCGGCTCTTGAACTATTCATAAATGGTCAATTCTTCGATGCGGACGGCGTAGGTATAAACGGTAGGGTTGATTGGTATCCGCATTTCGTAGTGCCTGGGGATTATAAGTTGGAGGCTGTGTTTCCCGGAGGAGTTGATTTATTTGGATTTTTCGTTGAACCCACATCTGCATCAAAATGGATAACCGTGCTTCCGGCAGGTATCATAGTTGACCCACCAAACGGGGAACCACCTAACGGCGGAACTCCTCCAAACGGCACAACTCCGCCTGGGTTCTTCACAACACCGATGAAGATTGCAGTAGGGGCAACAGTAGGGATAATAATAACAGGTGCGGCATATACCGCAATAAGGAATAAGAGGTAATATTAATGCCATGTGAAATCTGCCAACGGAAGGTAAACGTCAACGGTGAATTTGAAAGCTCAACGTCAGGTAAAGTCGTAACAGGCGGAATACTGTTCGGCTTCCTCGCACTTACCCTTTACGCATTAAATAGGGATTAACCATGCCAGCAGGAAGACCACCTTTACCTGGAACGGTAAGTAAGCACATGGCTGAGAAAGGTTGAAGAGCAACATCCAATAAAACAAGGATTGAAACATCCAATGGGCTTGGGAATCACATGAATCCGCCCTGGTTGAAGAGCAACATCCAATAAAACAAGGATTGAAACATTTGAGAAAGAGGAAAGTTTTGAAGAAGATAGGCAGGAGCTATTAGGAAGACTTTTCAGAAATATCAACACCCGGCGGCGATAAATTCATAGTAAAGCCTGCCGATAGGATAGCGACATTTGAAAGCAGAATGGAAAAGCTTTTCGACGTTACCGCCGCTTTTAAACATAGGCTGTGCATTGAGGAACCTAAGACGGAATAATATTTTCATTTTCCCGCCATATATATTATTTCCATATTTTTACATCTCCTATTCTCTTTTCCAATACATAGTTTTCTTCGAGTAACCGCATCAAGAACCCTGGCGTCCATGGAACGGTTATATATATATCAGCTTTCCTTTCTTCAATATCTTTAACGACTATCTCGTTATTTACAAGGCGATGTTTTCCCACGAACTCGGTTGGCATATCTTTAACATCATACCAAGCAAAGTATCCATAAGTATAATTTATATCAAATTCCCTGTCGGACTCAATTAGATATACCGCATCCCAACTTATGACTGTTCCGTTCTGCCCCTTTAGGTAATCCGATACTTCTTTGACTTTCCAGTATTGTTTCCATTCTGTGTCGTAGTTTTTTTCTATGCCGGCATTTACAAAGAATCCAAGAAATGCAATCGTTGTTATCATCGAAACGATTAATATTATAGCAATCATCTTCCTCGATTTCAATACGTTAGCCGCAAGTATTGCCATGAGAGGCATTATAGGTGTATAATAACTTGCATAGTTAGGAGATAGCGGTAGTTGTGAGGCAAATATTGTTGCAATAAATCCTACGATAAGCCATTCAGATGTTTTAAGGTTCTTTATTTTATTCCTTATGAACCATATTGCAAATAGAGTATATAGGACGATTGTTGAAGTGATAGGGATTATTCCATATCCCGTTTTCATTATGAATATATTTTGTAACGACGGAATTAGGGTAGATTCATCCGGTTGGAGCCGTGTAAGCGTTTGACCTATTGTTCCGAAATAGAACTGCTCCGGTGCCGCTACGAGAAAATATGCCAACGGCGATAGTGCTATTATAAATCCTGCGACCGGCTTCCATGCCTGTCTCTTACTTCCGCATATAACCATCCATAGTAAGTACGGTATAAACAACATGGCAAAATTCTGCCTAATGCCCGCAATCGCACCGAGCATGATACCTGCCCAGAAGTAATGTTTCCTGAATAAAATTACCATGCCTATTAGCATAAAAACCAGCGAATAGTATTTTATGCTTGTCGCATCTATCAGTACAGGATAACTAACTGCAAACAGAAGAGAAGCGGTCAATCCTGTTCTCCTGTCATAAATTTTAGATGCTATTAGATATAAAAGAAATGTTGATACGGCTATAAATAATATCGATAGGCTCTTCATGGCAAGTATCGAACTTGATAAAGGCGAATAAATATACAAAGAATAAGGTGTTTGATGGAAAAAGAAATCTCTGTATGGCACATTTCCCTCCGAGACAAGTTTCGATGAGACCATAAGCATACCGTCATCGAAATTTATTTGATAGTAGTATACCCCTATCGACAACAGAACGACCTGAACGGCTATTAACATACCTATCCATACTTTCCAATTAATTACTCCTTTCATGCTCTCACCGATTTTACATGTCCATATAAAACCGCTAACCCAATCACAGAAAACGCCCATACCGCAAAAGAAGCAACCGATGCGTTGGTCTGATTCTTTTTACAAACATCAGGGATTATCTCAATCGATACGTCCATGCCGTCGCTACCGCCATACACGTTAGGCTCATCACAAAATGAAGATTCTTGATAATACCACCACGGTAAACCACACATCACTATGATAATTGCTATTATTAATCTTACGGCAATTCTCATCGGACACCTTCCATCATTCATACACCCACGGTTTATATCTCGCACATTTGCAATAAACTTAAAGCGTTTCATTATCCTTAACCTTCTCTTCTTCCTTCTTGCTTCATTGACACATGCTTTACGCCATTTCCGTGCTAACTCGCCATGCATTGGAGTAAAGAATCCTCCTTCATCGTCGTCCATTACTTCTTCCCCTGTAAAACTGCAACCTTGCTTCTCAACTCATCCACTGTGGTTGACAAATATAATGTGGTAGATGCTATATTGGTGTGCCGTAGGTATTTTTGCACATAGAAAACGTCAAGCCCCATTTGGATAAGGTGTGTTCCCCTGGAATGTCTGAAATAATGAGGAGTTGCGTGGAACCCAAGCACTCCGCAGGCTTCTTTGAACCTCCATCTTATTGTCTCGGTTGACAGGTGTTCGCCGTCTGATTTCCCAGGAAGCAACCACTCATCTGCTCCGACCTTTGACATAACAGGCTCTATTGCCATAATAAGCTCATCTTCCGTTATGGGTATGTAATCTTCATAATCGCCTTTGCCTATTACTCTAACCGTCTTATCTCTCAGGTCAATATCCCCCCCCTTTAAGCTGACAAGCTCATTCACCCTAAGGGCACAGTGATAACACACTCTGAGAGAAGCTTGAAAGCGTCTGTCGTCTCGATAGAAGTTAATGATGGCATCTACTTGGTCTCTCGATAAGAATTTGGGTATGCGACGACCCCGTGAACCCTGAGCGACTTTAATAGATTTCCAATTCATGTCGTCGATGTCAATCATGTCAAAGCATGTCGCCAATGCGTTCTTATAGGTTTGCGTTGTAATCTTCGGTCCGGCGGATAGTAGTCTTAGGAAGCTTTGCACTTCCTTTTCTCCGATAGCCAGGAGTTTCTCTGTGTCAACGTATTCAAGAAATCTTGAGTAGGCAGATGCGTAGGTCTTAGTTGTATTCTTGCTGTATCCTGATTTATTTAGTAGCTCGACCACTTCTTGTTTCGGTTTGAAATCGGCTCTTTCGTACTGTTGCGATACCATCTGTGTTTATTACGTTACACCAATAAATAAGTCTTTCGTTTTACTTATCGAAACAAGCGAAAAGCTTTTAAACAAGTAGCGCCTATTGATTGTTAATGGAATCTAATGATAAGCTCAGGACGGTATCCATTATACTATCAATCCTAAGTAGCGTTCTTATCCTTTACCTGATTATTAACGCAACGAAAAAGAGCAGTCTTAACGTAGAGGGAATGGAAGACCCGGATGAAATACTCAATACTATGTCCGCCCTCACCGATAGGTATCAAGAGGTTGAAGATTGTGAATGGTGTAACAGAAATGTTGACCGCATAGGAACAGCAGTAGATGGATTAATTGATGTAAGAGGCGATGCGAGTCGGGTATTAACCGAGGGTCGTGCGGCTGGCTTGTCAAGAGAAGAAATAAGACAAAAGGCGGCTCCCCTTGTAAAAGACAGACAGGGCAAAACCGAACTTGCGGAAGCAAATGAGGACATAGCATATATGGCGAAGGGCTTTAGAACCTTCGGAGCGGCTGGAGGATAATTATGGAAAAAAGTAATGGAGATGAAAACAAAGAATTCGCAGGTAAAAGAAACCGTGTAATTAAAATCATAAAAGGCAAGAAATACACGGACTTTGATACTTTTCATGCGGCACAGTGTATTGCAGGTAAGAAAGTTACCGGCAAAGCAAACACCATGGATGAAGCTGTTGACCTATGCCAGAGATGGCCCGACGCAGACTTGAAGAACGTGGAGAAAAACATAGGCTACATATTCAAAGGAAAGGAGTAGCATGGCAGGAAAGAAACCCTGTCCTATGGCTGAGGTATCAGAGTGCCTATTAGAGCAGATGGATGGCAAGTCCATGAAAGAGTTTTTCAAGGGAATGTCGGCATCTGACCAAAAAACCAAGAAAGCTGAAATGCTTGTTAATTGCTTGGCTGACTAATGGTAAGCAAAGAAGAATTTAAGGAACGTGGTAAGTGCACCTTTGCAGGCGTAAAGGCGAATAAAGCCACTGACGCAACAGTTAGGAAGCTAATTTTCTGTATGCACGCCAAAAAATGCTGGGATAAGGTGAATACCCTTGAGGAAGGCAAGGACGCATGTCTTGAAATCCACCCGGATTGGGTGCCTGAGGTTGAAGGTAAAATAGAAGTAAAAAACGGAGAGGTGATATTGAATGAGTAAAGGAGATTGCCATACGGAAATTGTAAGTCTGGATTACATGATGAACAGGTATTTCAGCACAATACATAACTGTAAGCGCCATATAGACATGAAAGCCTGTGGAAATTCCCAGGAGCAGTTTTTTGGACTCAAGGCGCAATTACTTGGAGTAGATGTTGCCTGCGGTAACATAGAAGGAACGGAAGCCGTCAAGGTTGCCAGTGTAAAGATTGATGAACTGATGGATACTTTTAATTTTGATTAGGAGGAATAAAAATGGAAGAAATAAGCAAAAAAGCAGATAAAGCCGCAGAGGAATTTTGCGGCATCCTGTGTGAACTCGACCCCGAATGGGGGGATGGAGTAAAAGAATCCTGCGAGAAAAAGGTAGGTAAAATTTTCAAGGACGCCGTAAAAGCTAAAGTTGTAGGCGATTCAAATAAAGAGGAACCCTCAAATGGAACAGAAGTCGGAGAAGAGCCAAATCCCGAAAGTCAAGAAAAATCGCTATTTGCTTGAATCGTCCGGATGCCCTGGATGTGCCGCCCTCGAAATTGAGCTGTCCGAAGAGATTAAGTTGGGAGATATAATACCCATCAACATGGAAAAGGACGATATACCCAACGAAGTCATGGCGGCTATTGGCACAATGGGAGTTCAGGGCATACCTGATATAGTTTCGGTTGAGGAACGTGATGGCATAGACTCCGTGCTAATCTGTATGGAATCAACCGAAGAATGTAAAGAATTTAAAAAAGAAGAAATAGAGGCGTTTTCCGAAGATTAGCCTCTTTATTTTTTTTTACTTTTTTGCCGTATTTTGAAGGATTACGCTCCTCTGCATGTTGATGCGGCGGCTCCGAAAGCCTTCCTCGCATCTGCCCTGGTTGAGTGTGTTTGACCCCTGAGCTTATCCCCGACACAGGTCTGGAATCGCTTGAGTTTAGCAGATGTCTGGATTGAAACCTTGCTCCTTACATACGGTGATTGCCCGCCTCTTGAGGGCACCACGACCTGTTGCATTGCGGCAACAAACTTAAATGCTGATTTACCCATTTTATATTACCTGTGGGTATATGTAGGTTCTCATAGTATATAAACCCGTGTCAAAAATATTTTTCTATTTCAAGATAGAAAAGAAATAGCTGGTAGACCAGATTGTTATAAATCATTGATTCCATATTTATGTCCCGGTCTCCCTTCACGGAATTTTTAATTATTATGTTAAGCAATCCTTCAAGTGCAATATCCACTTCCTCCTGGACAGCCAAATCGCTAAAAAAAGGCTGAGACATATATAAATTATCCCCATCGAACAATACAACTCCTTTTTCTACAAGTTTCGGAAGATGGTAGTTTACAAGCTGTCTGGTCATTTTAGACCGTTTTGCTATCTCACTCTTGGTTAAAGGGTCTTTTGAGGACACCAAAAAAAAGAATATGCGTTGTTCGGTCTCTATGTCATCCTTTGTTAATCTACGCCTTCGCCGTTCTTGGAACACCTTAGGATTATCCCGTCTTTTATCATCTGTGATGAGAGTTTACCCCCTTCGATAGCACACTGGTCTTTGAACTTAAAGACATCTTTATCGGTCTCTCCATCGAACAGTTCTCCGATGTTATCCTCGGCAATATCTTTACCAAACCGTATAACCTCCTGCTTTATCCCGGTCTTAGCCCTTGGTTCTCGCTTCAATTTTACTCTCCATCCTTTCCCTGTTCGAGCTTGAGTATCTCCAACTGGAGGGCAAGCTTCTCGTTCTCCAACTTCTGCCTCTCGTTATCGAGTTCCTGTTGCTTCACATAGTTTTCATATACGGCTGTATTGCGTTCTTTCTTTTCGGCAAAATAGTCAACCACCATGCCGCCGATAAACGATGCGCCTACCCCAACGGCGGCTAACATATTAGCTTCGCTTTTTGGTCTGCCTTCGACGATTTTGCTCATCGCCTTGGAGGTATTATCCACCACTTCTTTATTATCATCCTTTTTTATTAGGTCTGTTCCATCATTCCCATTATTCATTTTCTTCAACTCCGAAAATCACATTCTTAATTTTGGTTATATTACCATCAAGCCATATTTCTCCTTGCTTATATACGGCATCTTTACCGTCCTTGTCTTTATAATATGTTGTAGTTTCACGGATATGTTCCATTATGTCAGGACGGTCTTCATCGAGCCATGAGCATACCAAATCAAAGTCAACCATGTCGTAATAAGCCCAGGCGGCTTTGAGTTTACGGGCAACGTCGAATATTTTGATTAGGTCTATCTGTGTATCCGATTGAAACTTTGCGAGGTTCCCCCTAAATGCTTCTCCGAGGTCTATGTCCTCGCTTATTGCTAAATCAAGCCTATCAAAGTCCTTTTCGCCGTTGGTGTAGGCATACAACTCTATGCTTTCTATTATGCCAGTCCGTATGCCTGTCATAGTTTTATCGTGTATGCCTTTCTTTACACGCTTAATGGCAAGGTCGAGGAGTCCCATTTATTCCTCTTCGTCAAGATTTCCGTGCATCGGCTCATCGCCTTCCGGTATTGCTCCATCTTCGACTACCTCTTCCTCTTCATCTCCTTCGCCGCCAGGCTCACCGAAAGACCTAAACGTCGGTGCTTTCATCTTGGATAAGTCTATAACCTCAGATTCTTCCGCAGGTTGCTGTAAATCGGCAGGTTTACCGCCCTTGGGTTTATTTAATTCTGCCTGCTCTCTATCGGCTTTCTCGGCTTCCCTGTCGGCTTGTTCTTGGGTCATTATCCTCATAGGACTCTTACATTTTGGGCATGTCCCTTCGGTTGCAGTAGAGGGAACTTGGAATATATTTTGGCAATTTGCACACGGAACATCGAATACCTCAGGAAGTTTCTTCTGCGGAGCCTGTTGTTGCCTTCTCCTTGGTTGGGTATCGGTACTTGCTATTTCCCTTGTTGCGCCGTCTTTTTTATTACTTAGATAACTCTCTGCGGCATCTTCACCTATTCCGGTAATTGATTTAGCTAAACCGCCCTCGCCGATTAGAAGGTCGCTGGCGAATTTCTCCCAACCTCCGCCGCTATCTTTACCTGCTTTAAGCTTCTCGATTTCCAAATCGGTACTATTCTTAGCCATCTGAATATCTTTGTCCTTTAGTTTCAACTCCAGGGCGAACCGACTTTGTTCGTTTTCTTTTACCAAATCCTCCATTTTGCCATACATTTCACCTAACATACCTTTAGTTTGCTCCGCTCTTTCGTAATCTTCTTTTACCCTTGCGGTTTCCTTCTCAGCATCCGCAATCCTCTGGTTGGCAAGTTCCCCTTTAAATGCGGAGATTTCCTTTTCTCTCGCAACCGCCGACTTTGAGTTTGCCTCTTGGAATTCTTTCATCAATAGGTATACCTTTTCATCGGGTTTTTGGTCCATTTTATCGATTGTTTTCTGGACAACGCCGCTCAATATTGGGTCCATCCTATTGCCGTTATCCCTCTCATAAGGTTTCTCAATTTCGGTAAACATCGGAGTTCCAGCCGAATCGACCATCTGGGCGCCGTTCACATCAAGCATAGGTTGCCTTTCCTTTATCATTATGACCTGTTGCTGTTGAAGTTGCATATACCCATAGGGGTTATATTGAGGCATAGGTTGAGGATATGGATATTGAAACGTAGGTTGCGGTTGAGGTGCTTGATTGGGCCATGGAACAGTTTGCCCATTCGGGTTCGGATTTGGAGCAGGCGGCGGTGGCATATACCCCGGATAGGCTTGTTGTTCGGCTTGCTGTGGGAAAAACATCGATGCGATAAGAGTAGCCCTTTCGTGCGGTATCTTAAATTCCCTCAGCAAATGCAAAAGAGATGCTGTATTGTTAAGATACCCAGGATTATTCTTGCACGACATTACTATGAATTCCCTGCCTTTCTTTAGTTTGGACTCCGGTAATGCCTTTACCAATATTCTATTTAATTTCTGCAACGGAGTCGGCTCAGTGAACATATCGTCCACGTCGTCATCGATATCCTCTTCAAGTTCTTCAATTTCTTCTTCTTTGGTTGCCATAGTATTACCTTTACCTTTCTTTGGATTAGAATTAATTATAGTCTTAGTTATAGGCTTAGTTATAGGTTTAACTGGAGTCTTAACGGTAGCCTTAGCGGAAAGCTTAGTTGGAAATGTTTCAGCTTCCGCTCCTGGTGAAATATGTGAAAATCCTAACTCGCTTATCTCTTCCTCGTTGAGTTCTTCAAAATTAGAGGGGTTTTCGCCAGGCGAAGCAGTAGTCAAGAGCGGAGGTGATGAGCCCCCTACCGTCTCGCCCGGTCTGGTCGATTCCCCCTGAGTGCCGCCTGTTGCCGTGGACAGAACTGACGTACCTAACGTATCATTGTCATATCCGACAGGGGTTTGTTTTTCCCGCACTACATACTGTGTATCATATAGTTCAAGTAGTTTTCCATATTCTTTGAAACCACTACCGAGAAAGTCATCCACTTTAAGTCTATATCTCTTATAGATTGTAGTGTGGTGTAAGTTGAGTCCTTCTGCGATTGACAACCACGTTTCGCCTTGTTGGTTTCTGACTATCCAACTAATGACCTCGCCCATATCATGGTTTACAAATACCGGCTCATCGGCTTCGGCATGTTGCAGTATTTCGTATGCTTCCTCAGGACTCAATGCTGATTACTCCTTCTTTACTATTATGCCATCGTCTATTTCTTCATCCGGGTCTGGTTTCGTATTGTCGAATGACTTAATAGCCGCCGGTGCCTTCACCGCATCAGGTTTCTTTGGCACTTCCATCTTGGTTACCTTTGGTTTCTCACCGAGCGGGTCTTCGATGTTATACATGTAATGGTTGAACATAATCATTACCTGTTTTAACCAATAAGGTTTCTCGAATTCCGAATCTATTATAACCCTATCGTCAACCTTTATCAATAGGGTATGTTTCTCTCCAGGTGTTTCCACTGGTTCCTCTACTGGTTCCTCTACTGGCTCGTCTGTTGGCTCTTCCGTTGGTTTATCGTCTACGGGTTCTTCCACTGGTTCTCCTCCTTTTAATAACTTTACTCCGTCTATTGCCCCCCATCCTACCAAGCTATGTCCAGACGTAAGGCGTTTTGTTCCGTTGACAATGAAATCTTTGTCAACTGCTTTGTTGTCAGGATACTCACTCAGCATACAGGCAAGGGCGGCTGATACCATAGGCGCTGACATTGACGTACCGGACATCTCTATTGTTCCACTTCTTGTTCCTGCTTCTGCTGAAACAACATTATTGCCTATTGCGGACAAATCAGGTTTGCGGTATTGCTTGAACTCCTCGCCTTCGTATTTACCTCCGTATGACGTAAATATTGCAGGGTCTAACGCAGAATTCTTAACCAATGCGCCTACCGTTATGGCTTGCTCGGCGGCTCCGGGGGTGTTTATTCTACATTCCGGAGTAACTCCGCCAAACCATCCGCCGCTGTTACCGGCGGCACAGACAACATATAATGGATGACCATCGTTACGTCTTTGTATTACAAGTTGGTTGACAAGAACATCGAGCGGTCCTTTTCCATCAGTCCATCCACCTCCGAGACTCATGTTGATTATATCGGCTCCTTTGTTAGATGCAACGGTAAGCCCCTTCATTATGTTAGACAAATGTCCACCGTAATGACCAATTACCTTTATATCCCAAAGCTTCGCCCACGGAGCCAACTGTCTTATTATTCCTGCAACGTGGGTATTATGGATTATTCCACAGCCGTTATTACCTGCAATATAGCTATTTGTTCCTTCAACGGTCAAATCATAGAAGAAGCCTTTAAAGTTCTCTCTTTCCGCAGACTCGACCTCCACAAAATTGAAGTTTTGTATTATTTTATATACATCATCTTCCGTCTTTCCAAGTGCCTTGAGGATACCATTTGCCTTATCACGTCCTACCCTGTTACCTTTCCCATTATGTGAAACACGCCAAAGCACCCCATCTATTAAATGATTATCAAAGGTTTTCTGGTTCTCCTTTCCCCATTTCTTTATTTGTTCATTTGTCATCGGTAGCATACAACTTTTTTCTGATGTATGAGACAATGTTTGTAATGCTACTTTTTTATTCGTATCTCTTAATAAAGGAATGAATATCTCACAGAATTTTTGCCTCCCCGCAGAAGGAACACTTACCTTATATACGATTGATTTTACGGTTACCTCATTATCTCCTATATAATGTGTTCGCCCTCTATCGTCTTGCTCCGATACATTAGACATTATTCCCATATAGTTTAATATAAATGCGGTTTGCCCTGCAAGTTTTTTACTGATTGTAGTAAATCGTATTCCACGGTGTTCCTCCGATACGCATCCATCCGAATCAAAAAGTCCTGCGAGGAAAGCCTGTTGAATTCCCATAGGAGATTTTGATATACATTTCGGTATATATACATTCTTGGATTTTTCTTTATTTGGAATACCCACGCCAAGCAAAAACTTATTTAGTCCTTTATAGACACGAACTTGCCATGAAGTTTGTCTTTCGTCTTCCCAAATTCGAGGAGCCGAAAAGCCTTTTTCCTTCGCTATTCTTTGAATTTCTACTAATGTTTCGGTATCGTAATTTGTATATGACACATTGTCATTTCCGATACTACCATCCCCTACAGAATATCCTATCAAGTATGACATATCCTTATCTATTTCTATGCCATCATATTTTTGCAAATCTCCGGATAACTCCACTGGCGTATTTGGTTGTATCAGCCAATCGCCGGGCTTTATTTCATCTGCCCTTTTTACGGTTATTTCTTCTCCGTCAAAAACAAAGGTAGGATGCCATCCCGTCAATCTTAGGTGAAGGTTGTATGCCTTTATATTAACTATCCTATCGTCAATAGGTATCTTATGGATTGCCCTTACTCTTTGTTTTGAAAGACCCGTATGGTTTTTATTTAAACTCACGGTATAAATAGGCTCATCGAAAAGCTTTATATTGGTTCCATCTCCAGGTTTTATCGCTGGCACATCGAGATTATTATAGACTTCCTCTATTCTTTCCAGCCCACAAAAGGTTGTTAGGATAAGTCCATCAGGATGCAGGCATCCATGCGGGTCAACCCACTCCCCCTGTTCGCCGGATAGGTTTCTCTTGTAAGTTATAGCAGGACTACCGCTCACATAAACTCCGGGCTTGGTGTTGAGTTCTTCATCCGATATTAGGCTACGCTCGCCCTCTTTTGCAACCACGCTTGATTGTTCGGTGAGTTGGAACCATGTATGCGATGAATCTATTCCGCTGTCCAATACCGCAATAGTTACACCTTTTCCTTCTTTACCTACTTTTGCCAATAGGTTGAGTTTCAGCATGGCGGAGGACTCCATGACGCATTTCCAGTCATCTCGGAATTCGTCTTCTATTATACTTTTTATTCCTTTGGTTTTCACCAACCTGGCTGGTGCATCCTCTGTCATCACTATCGAAACAAACGGGTCCACTCCTGGCGGCACATCGGTTTCTATTACCTCTTGGGCAAATATTGGATATTTACCCTTCGCTTTGTTTCCTGTCTTCTGTGCCGTTTTCCCTATCGGAAACTTATCGGCAAGTGTGGTGTATAATCCACCAACGTCTTCCGGCTTTTCCAAAAATACTATGTATCTTTTCATCTATTTTTCTCCTTACTTAATTTTACTGCTCCTGATATTATTCTGTATCCTTCTTTTAAGAACTCTTCCCACGTCCATCCCATACTATTTTTAAAGTCCGACATAACCTTATGCTCGGCATCATCAACCTGTATTAATATCCTTTTTACCATACTTAGTACCTTAGTTAGTCGTCATCATTTACTTAGTTAGTTCTATGGCGCAACCTGTTTATATATCTTTCTAAAGAGCCACAAACTATATATCTCGTATGCCGACAACGCCAAAATGCTCTTTTAACTTCACCAGATGCGGAAAAAACCATGTTGGGATAGTTCCTGGTTGCACTCCTTTCCTAAGTAACCATGAAGGATGATATAGAACATATACGTTATCCTCTTCGCCGGTTAATATGTTATCATATAACTTCCCAACCATGTCCTTCATTCTATGATTGGGACCATACAATCCTGTAAGTGCCCTTGCGGCAATACTTCCAATGGCTACAACTACCTTAGGATTAATAGTTATTAGCTCAGGTTTCAGGAACATATTTATGCAGGGTTCGGCTTCTTTCTTTGTAGCCGACCTATTTCTCCTGGGTCGGCACTTAACCACGTTAGTTATTGTGATGTTGTTTATATCCAGATAATTGAGCCAGTCTTTCAGAAGCAACCCAGAACGCCCGCAGAAAGGTCTCCCCTCCCTTACTTCATTCTCTCCCGGAGATTCACCCACAAAGACGACCTGGCGCATCCCAGTGGGCCAGTATTCACTTCTCACAGTATAAGGTACTGGTTTCTCGTCTTCTTTCATCTCAAGTCTGATTTCACAATGACTACAATATCTTATTTTATCCATTAGGCTTCTATGGTACTTATTATCCATTTTCATGTTATTCCTCCAAACGTGGGGTAATCAAAAATCCTTCTTCTTCGTTTCCTATTGCTTCATACATTTCCGCAAGATAGAAATATCCTACCAAAGCAGACGTGAGGGCATCAAGTTCGTCGTGGGTAAACTTTTCCTTGTTTGGCACTATACCCATATCCATTAGATTAACCTCCAACCCTTTGAGGTCTTTCTTTTTTCTCGGAATCCCTAATATGTCCTGAGCTACTCCGGGATAACTTTCTATTACCTCGAATCCTTTTTCTCGGAATATTTCAGCTAATTTAATACCCCTCATAGTTAGCTTTTGCATACTCTGGATTAGACAAGGATAGACTCCGGTTCCCCTACTCCTTAAAGTCCGTTCACATTCCCGTAATATGCCATGCTTCCTACATTCGCATGAATCATCCGAACAGCATCGACCTTTAGGTATACCCAATGGTGAATCTATTGATATTACGGTTGGATTTGCATTGATGGTTTTAAGGATAATATCCTCATCGGCGTTCTCCATGCTTAAATATGTGCTTACTCCTTGCAGTATGCTTACGCCTGAGGGTCTTTTCTCTGAACCTGTAAGGTCTATTCCAACGACCGACGGAACAGCTTTATGCTTTCTTATTTCTACTAACAGGTCATAAATGTTTAACACTATTCCACCGCCTTGTATTCCCAAGGTCTGTCTATGCCCTGTTTCTCCATGGCTTCCCACACATAGCCCTGTGCGGAACCATCTCTACCTAACTCATGTTTACATCTCCAATTACCGCATATAATAGATTTGCACATCTCATGTCCTTCCTCTATTCCATCTATTACATTGACTTCTTGTATCTCCGTCTTGCCGTCTTTAGTAATCGAATATCTTGACTCCTTTTTGATAATGCAATTTTCTCCTATGCCGAAACCAAGCAAATCCTTTCCACATTTAGGGCATATTATTTTAAATGTCATTTCAATCCTTCCTCTTCTTCTCCTTAAGCACCATTCTTGGAGTAATATCATTCTCAATAATCTTATCCACAGCCTCAACAATCGCATGATTAAGATGGTCAAAATAGGGATTATCCGTTCTCTCGGCATCTGGAACAAAAACAAAACCAGTGAAAGTTAAAGAACCGTCGGGTTGTTTATACGTTGAACGATACATCATTTAAAACACCAACGTATAAATAATCGCCATTTGGAGCACCTTCGCATTTTCCCCGTATTGTCCAGCACGGATTGAAGATAGTCAAGTTCATATCCAAAACCTCGTTTAAAATCTGCAACCTTTATCGCCAATTCAATTCTTTTAGATATGAAAGAACCGCCTAATATCATTGCGCCAGGATATTTTGGATACATCTTGCTTGCTTTAACGACTGCCATTATCCCAACTATATAATCCCCATTTACATATTGTATCTCGCCTCTTAAATGAACTGGATAATCATATTTTATTTTATAGATAAATCCTTTGCCTTGTTGATGGCAATCTAATATTTTTCCATGTGCCTCTATCGCTCTTCTCGGTTCTCCGAATCCTACTAAAGCCTTTTGTCCTAATAATTTTCCCGGATATGTATTCATTCTTTTGGATATATCATTTCCATCATATTTTGATACCATACTATTCCACCACCTCGTATTCAATTTTGCCAAGGGTTATGGATTGTTGTCCCCAGCCAACCTTATCCTTTATGGTTTCTTCGAGTTCGCCGCCCCGGAGTTCAAAGCCGTAACAACTCCTACCGAGGTCTTTGGCAACCTTCATGGTTGTGCCGGAACCTAAGAAGGGGTCCAGGATAACTTCACCTATGAAACTCCAGAACTTAATACAAAGCTCAGGCAATAATTCCGGATACATCGCCTTGTGATAAGCCCATCCTTTAGTTGCAGATGTAACAGGATTGAAGTCCCATACATCAGTAAGGAAGGGTTTCATGTCATGTAAAGCCAATTCGTGCTTCTTATCCTTCGTATTTATGTTTGTAATTTCCTTTGCTTTCTTGGCTTTGCCTTTGCTCATTACTATAATAATTTCATAGGCGTTTGCATGTCTTACTGTCATAGCCTTTGGATTCTGCATAAATGCGCCAGGCCCACTTTGCGATAGTCCGATGGATTTTCTCCAAATAACGGTATCATGGTAACTGAACCCCACCGTTTCAAGTAGGTTGTAGAAATGATACATGACAGGATAATTTACTCCTCCTATCATGTAATCACTTATGTTCACGCAGATTAGCCTTCCCGGAGCAGTAACACGGTAACACTCACGGAATATCCGTTGCATAGTTCCGAGGTATTCATAGTAATCGAAATTACTTATATCCTTGCCTTCTTTCTCTGCTCTCATTGTAATATACGGAGGAGATGTAACGGTTAGTTGAACCCCTCCATCTCTGATTCCATCCATCCGCTCAGAACTTTTCAGCATTAGTTTTTGGAAAGTCATTTCATTTTCTCCGCTATGATTCTAAAGGAACAACCATGCTCAGTTCCAGATGCACTTGAGGTAATCCAATCGCTATTTGACCAGAGTTCGCAATCTATCTTTAGGCATGGTTTATTAGAAAATGGACAATGGGTCATGGCACTACTCCGCATCCGAATATCGCAATCATGGTTTTACCGATAATAATGGCAATCACGCAGGCGGCAATACAAATAAAAAATGTATGTATGTGATTCATGGCTCCTCCTTCGGAATAACATCAAGTGCATAATTTACTCCGCTTTGGACTAATAGTTCCCTTATGGTAATACTCCCAATATCGGACGCCGCTATAAACTCCGATGCAATCATCGATAAAATCAGCCCCTTCGCTCCGACATGTCTGAATACAATACTATAATCAGCCGGGTCAAATATTGCATTTATAAGGGCTTTCCTAATAAATGCGGCATTTTCTTCCATCTGTTCCATAGTAATTTTGTTGGGGTCGAAATATTCATGGTAATCTATCGTCCAGTTATCGCTTCCGTCATCAAGTTTGCGTGTTATAATTTTATATCCTATTGGCATTAATAACTTAGTCATGGTTTCTTACTTATCCCCATATTCTTGCCGACGGTACACTTTAGGCTTTCGAGTTCCTCTTCCAATTTAGCTATACTGGTACTTGATGTCCTTCCGATGGTTTCACCTCTCTTGTAAAGCACGAACACAGGACAAAGGTAGCATTTACCTTCTTTTTTGAAAGTAAACATGGATGAACCAACACACGATACATCGACTCCTTTGACAATCACGCAGATTGTTTCCTCAGGCAGTTCCGTCATACTAATCCTCCTCCGATAGGAACTTAGAGAAATCTTTCTTATTCTCTTTCTCCGTTAGCCCGAACTTGGCTATCATGTGCTCCTCGAACTCGTTTATCTGTTTAGCCCATAAGGCACTTTGGACTTCCACCATGACAAATGCAAGTACGCCGAACCAATCCCATTCATCCTTGCGTTTCTCCGGATACGTTTCACAGGTAACACATATCAACGGGTTAAGGTAATTGTTGTAGCATATATCATCATAGAGCCTACTGCATATTACTCCGCCTTCGCCGATAAAACATTCAGGCATAGGTATTCTCATGCTTCCGCTTCTCATGGTTTATGCCTTGGAGCCTTAAAGTCGCCTTTGGTGCAATAATTATCTCGGAGCATATAAATCAGCCGGTCAAGCACGTCAACCAAGTCAACGACATTCACATCTTCACCATCCAACAATGCCTTTTTACAACCCATGCAAGCTAAATATTGGTTTCCGTAATGTCCAGGATATTTCTTGGACTTTAAGCCCGTTGCGTTTATCTGCATGGACACGCATACGACATCTTGGTGCTGGTTGCATATTACCCTGCCGCAGAAGTAACATATATGTCCTTTAAAATTACCATTGGGCTCATTCGGTAGAAAAATTCCTATGTGGTCTCCGCAATCCTCGCAGGTTAACATTTCTGCTTCTACTATTACCTTTTCTCTGGCTATCATTTCAATCACCCATACAGGTTGGTATCCTTGTCCTTACCTTTCTTGCCTTTCCCGTCGGTCTTTTCATCTTCCGGTTCAGGTTCGGCACCCTCGCCGCCGACAGGCATACCTACCACTATACTACCTGGCGGAACACCCATCGCCTGTGCGATTGCACCGACCATTCCCTGCGAATAGGGTTGTTTCCCGAGACCTTTCAATCCATTCATTAGGAATTCCTTTCCTTCCTCGAACATGGATATGAATTGCCTTATAACTGTCGGACCCTGTCTGACATGCGACCAAATGCCGAAGAAATCAGCATAGCCGTAGATGAATTTCTTTTCATCGTATATCCCAGGTAGCCTATATTGATATACCATCATCATATCCGTAACGCCGGATTCTTCCAGGAACTTCTCGGCGGCTCGGTCTATCTTTATTTGAGCCTCTGCATCTGTTCGATGGATTTCGTTCTCGCTCACGGGTTTACCTTTTGCACCTTTTGGCGTTTCTTCGACTTTCTCTTCCTCTTGGTTTTCTTCAACTTTTTCTTCTTCTTTTGTCATTTTTCCCACTCCGAATCAATTCTTTGCCTAATAATATTCATGTCAGGTTCCGGTTCGAGACTTCCTTCCGAAATCAACCTCTTGAAATGTGGAGTATGCGGTCTTCCGCAAAATGTAACCTCGGCTCGTGGAAAGGCATTTGGGTTTTCATCGAATATCTGTGCCCTGCCATCCCTAACTTGGCTGTCGTTTTGGAATACTACCCCATGGCAGGCATCCTCAACTGCTTTCTCTAAATTAGTTTTATCGCCATGTGCAGCATTAGTAAATACGAACTTCATGTAATAATCAACCGTCATAAGACGGAAGCTTTTGCCTACCTTTACTTTATCACGGAACAACGGTAGCTGGCTCTCATCTTCAACGCCCTTTAGGACAGCTTTGAGTGCGACTGCCTTTACCGCTTCCTCGTATTCCCTCAGGTCGTGTGGAGTATAAGGTCTACCTCCGCCCCTTCTCGGACTTACCCGCTTCTTTGATACCGCATATCCGTAAAATGTGAAACTTACTTGGTAGGACATTTCTCTTCTTCCTCCCTCCCTTTCTTAATTAGCCTATCAACCATAATCTCGAATTCAACGCCCCACGATAGGACGGTATCTTCTATTTCCATCCCCATAGTTCTTTCTCCATTAAATCATCTCCGAATAGGAATTTTATTATGCTAATATCGGCTTCCCTGCACCAATAAGGTTTTCTTTTATGCTGTGCAACTTCCAACCAGTGCGGGTCTCCAAAAATTTTCCAAACTGGAACTGTGGGGAATGTCCTATCGCCTATTTTAACTTGGACGTGTGTTATTTCCATTACCTACTGCCCCCCGGCTCCATGTATATTTAAGAAAGGCGCAGGCGGTAAATCAGCGTCTTCTAACTCCTGTGCCAAATCATCTATAATGTCCATGGCTTTCTCGCTTCCTTCCATGTCATTTGTGGTTTTGAGCTTGAAGAACTGGTCGGCTTTCTCTGAATCCTTCTTAACAACCGATAAATAATGCTCAACGTGTTTGCGGAAGAAATACATAATAACATCGTGGTCAATGAATTCCCAATCACAACAGTTCCAGCAAACGATTATGTATTGTTGTTGTCCTTTAAGTAGCTTCTGAGGTTTTACTCCGAACATTGGAGCTACCGTTCTTGCTTTCAGCTTCGGAGCTATTGCATCCAGAATAACCGGGTCGATTTTAGGTATTATGCTTGAACCTCCGGGTGGAGGAGTTACTTTGAGTTGTATTTTTATATCGTCTTTTTTGGTCATATTAAAACCCACTTAAATAATCAATACACCGTAACGCAACCAACGCCGATAGAACCAATCCAAGTGCTATAAGAATAAACGCAAGGGTGTATTTAGACGCATCCGATGTAAATATCAATGCTTCAATCTTTTCTCTCATCTCTGTCATTTCTTTACCGGCATGTATTTTTATATCGTCTTTTGGCATTAATCCACTCCTGCTCCGAAATAACTGAAATCAATCTCACCGAGCATTATCTCTATAATCTTAGATTTAGCCAACTTATAGGTTTTCTCTTTTTCTTCAAGTATATTCCATTGCTCTTTCGTAATAGGAATCTGAATCCTCTTAAATGCTTTTGGTCTTGACATTACTTATACCTCATGTCATTAACCACTTCGGTTAATTTACTAATCCTTTCTTCCAAGAATTTTAGCCTGAAAGGTATAAGTACCTGTAATGTCCATTCGGTGGTCAATATATTTGAAAGATACGGCACACGGTGTTTGCCTAACAGCTTTATGCCTATATGGTCGTTGACAATATTCTTCAATGCCAATCCTATTTTTTGACCATCGACTCCAATTTCATCCTCAAGTTCGGCAACACGCACCGATGAAATGCCTATATCGTTTGCATTTCCTATTATCCGTACCGTTAATAGGTATTCTAATCTTTTTGACATTATTCCTTCTCCTCAAGTTTTTTAACCCTTTCCTTTAACTCTATATGGTCTTGTTCCAAATTATAAGTTATATATGCAAGTATAAGGAACAATATGAAAAGCAATATCGAACTAATTACAGACATTAACAATCACCTCTATAACGACAGGCTGGACATGTGCCGCAGGGCTTCATGATAGCTATTCCGCAGTTTTCACAGATTACGCCCTTTACAGGTTCTACATATGCTTTGATAATCTCTTCCTGTAATGTATCAATCTCAATTCTTCTATTTATTGCATCATATTGGAACTTACTTTCCTTCGCATGGTCGTAGGGTTCGTTAGGTTCGTTTGAGTTCGCAGTAACCATGAACGCCTTGCTATCGGTATTACCACATTTATCACAGTTGCCCTTAAACGAGTTCGCACTAAATAATTTACCACACTTTAAGCATTTTTGGTAATTCATGCAATCTTCCTCCGTAGGAGCTTTCTCTTCACATAACTTGTGAACTTTTCAAACAATAACAACTGGATTAATGGACCAGCCGTTAATGACATATGAACAAATGGAACCGTAGCGGCGATGGTGCTACCAATAATCGCACCTGCTAATAATCTAAAAGGGATATTAATCTCTCTCGAAAGATGAACCCTAACAAATGCGCCGCCAATCATATAGGTATCCTTTGACCTGTATTTGATTTTCATGTTACCTTCCTCGCTTTACTGGAATCCCAACGTATTATATCCATAGGCTTGGTATTCACATGTGCATATCTCAATACCAACATATCATAAACCTTTTCAATATTATCATAACCCTGCTTCCTTGCGATACCACCATGCGTCCATCCACTGGTTAAGGCATCAATGCCGGTGGATATTGTCTCTCTCGTCCAAAAGGTTATTGGAACAATATGTTGCACCTTTGCTTCATATAATATCCTGCTTTGTGCCCTGCCTTCTCCGTCGAACCAGCCAAATACGATTAGTATGGTTTCTCCTTCATAAATAGATATATCCGCCGAAAACCTTATGTCCTGGTCAAGTTCTCCGGACACAAGCCTGTCATAATCCTCCGGATACACGAAGGTAAGCATCTTCTTCATGGTATCTTAATCTTCTCCTTTTCCATCTTCAAGGCATTAATCTTATCGGATACCACCTTTATTCCCTTTACGTGGAGCTTATCATAAACAACAAGGTTCCTTAACTTGGCATTATGCGATAACAGACACAGGAAGAAGAATATGTTAAGCATTACCTGAACAAGCACGAACAGGGAGACCCACATATCCATACTATTGCCCCTTAAGGCTCTTCGAGGAATACATCTTTCTTACCGTCCTTACCTTTAGGTTTACCGAGATACTTCAATAAACTTATGCTTATCTGGTGGTTATCCTCGCCTTCCAACGATTCCATGGAGTCAAAGAAATATACTAACGCATCTCCTATAACTGCGGCGGCTCCTTGGTCGCTCCTGTCCATTAACTCTTGGAGTATGGTTTCGCCTGTTGCATCAACGGTTATTGAGTATGGCTTATTCTTAACCTTTTTTGGTTTCCTTCCCATGTTGTTCCTCCAGTTTTACTATGGCTTTAATCGCTCTAAGTCCTTTTAAAGTAAGGACACCGCATTTATGGATATATCCATCTTGATGCAACCTTTCTATTCCTTCTGCTATGTGTGAAGGTTTAAGGTTATGTCTCATCAAGGCTTCGGCAAGTTCTGCCGTAGTCGGCAATAAATGCCAAATCTCGTTAAGTATTAACCTGTCCGAAAAACGTGGTAGCTCTTCCTTACTTACTTCGTTTTCTTGCATATAGTTATATTGTTTTACCACTATATAAACATGTTTAATTAGATGTCGAAATAGCTTTGAAATGGGGGCGTAGTCTGCTGATAGCGTTTAGGGTGAATATCATAATCTATAATGATTTGTAATCCAAGCGTCATAGTTCGCACTTCGCACTTGTTAGTTTCACTCGGTGCGACTAACTCGAAACGCTATCAGTTGACTCCGTTTATCTCCGTTCGCACGCAGATACCTGAGAAAGAACGGTCTTCTTCTATGTTAGGTGCTACATATAGCCGCCCGTAGCTTATATAGATATGATAGAGGCTCATCGCCCCTTCTATACATTGGTATAGCTTTCTTTCTACGGACGAGTTTCTCAAGCGGTATCACAAGCATATCCTCTCCGAGGTTAATATCATCTTCCCAACAAACCACCACATCACAGCCATCCATTGGATGACCGTGTCGCTTAAAATTACTTGATACCCGTTCAAATTCGATGTAACATTTTTTACTACCGACATATGCAATACAATCGGGAAATCTTACCCTATACTCATATTTGGAGAATGGAAAATAATCTCCCAGTTCAGCGAACAGCGCTACAACTTCCATTTCGTTTTGAGGCTCATATTTTAATCTTGTTGTAACACTCATACGGTATCTATTCATAGGTACACGCTTGGACTCCGGTGCTTTATCCGCAGTAGCACTAATTACAGGGGCGGGTGCCTTAGGAATACGTTCCTGGAATTGCATCACATCCTCTTTTTCAGGAAGTTTTATATGCGAGTAACCCATGTTTGATATTTCCTCTTCATACGTCCACGGTCTAAGTTCATCTTGGCTAAGCTCGTCTGGACTAAGCTCATCAAGTTCCATATTTTTATCCCCAACGACGTTAGTTATACCTTCCAACGGTACACCTGCTTTCAGCATATTTATATACCTACGAACTGTCGCCTCTGCCCATCCGGTTCTCCTTGATATTTCCATATTAGACAAACCTTCCGTGTGCATATCATTGAAATCATTAACATCCTCTTGTGATACAAGACACCTTTTTGGCTGGTTCTTGCGTTTTGCTCTACGTCTTCCTTTCATGTCCCCGCCTATGCCGCTATCCCTTTTCCTTGCTTTAACAGCGTTTAAATAAGAAGACCAGTATTTTCCACCCTTTTCGGTGCGAACGGAGATAAACGGAGTCAACTGATAGCGTTTCGAGTTAGTCGCACCGAACAAAACGTTCAAGTGCGAAGTGCGAACTTTTAAGCTGAGATTACAAATCATTATAATTCATACGATAATCCAGTATAAGTATGTTTTGCTTATCCGCATAACTCCGCTTTCTCCCCAATCCACTCATCCCTATGCTTCAAGTAATACGTCCGTCCTTTACCAGTCCACGTCCAGTAATTCAAATCAGCCGACATACTCATTACCCTGGAAACGTATTCGTCGTTATGGATTTTCTTCATAATTCCACGCAAATCCATAACCTTAAACTTTCTATCCACGCTCTGAGAAGTTACAATCCTATCCTTATGCGTATCAATTGCGTCCAATAACGCCATTAACTCATAATGGCATCTCGCTCTCTGCGGCATCAATCCATTCCTCCAAGTATTTTAGGTAATACTCCTTTCCTATGTCGGTAAACCGCCATTTATCAACATGTCCACGGTAGTTATATTCATACGTTTTGCCGTCCTCCCTAATGAGGATGCCTTTTTTAGCGTATGTCCGCATGTGCCTACCGCCTTTCACCTGTTGTATAAATCCTTTGGCTTTAGCTTTTGGAAGTAACCCATTGGGTTTTATGCTAAGTTCAACACCTAATAAATCCTGTGCAACAATATCTCCTTTCATCCAACACATGTGTAATATTTCCATGAAATCATTGTGGAACTTCGATTTCTTCGGCATCCTCGGACTCATCATCTAACCTCCTTTGTTAGAAATTCGGAGACCCGCCAAGGGGTAAAATATGAAGGTATAAGACGGCAGGTCTCCACGGCTGGCATGACAAAATGACCCTGAAAGAGTCGCCAACCGCATCATGTTTTTAGGCATGAACTTGATTAATCACTCCCGATACTGACATAACTCTGCTTTCTGACCCAAGCATGATGCTTAACGCTTAGAGCGTCGCTTGTAAGCGCTTGTAAGCTCTTGTAAGCTCTCCCACTGATTATCCCAGCTTGTCATAGTCTTGTATACTATAATAGAGTATATTGCTGTCATATCATCGTCTGCGACGAGTCTTAGCATGTCGCCGTTGAGCATGGAGTAGTATGGTTCATTCCTCGTAAAACCCTTTCTTCCTTGCCGCCGTTATGAAGTCTATGGCGCATTGTGCCTTCACGCCTGTATATTGGGTAGCCGATAGCCCCACGAACCTCAACGCCGCCTTCCTGTAAGGGCAATCCTTGCCGGGACTGCAACAGAAGGCAAAGCATCTCACGTCAACCTGCGGGAAATCACCACATATTTGGTGGTCGTACCAATCATCCCCGTGTTTGATTAGTTCCATGCGTTCTTCCAGAATACCCCAAAGTAGCCTGCCTTCAAAGCTTTCGAGTATCTTTTCTCCTACTTTATCCATTTTACCCAACGAGTGGATAACCGTTAGCAGGTTGCTTATTTCGTCTTGTTTTTCCTGTTCCTTATCCATTTCTTCTCGTATTTTCTTTTCATTTCCGTTCATGGTATCACCTTATCTATGAACTCCATTAGCTCCTTTTCAAGGTTTTTAACCTTCTTCATTTCCTTGTTTGCTACAATCATTATGGACGTAAATTCCTCGATTGTAAATACCCTGTTGCTGGTATATACCTCCAAACAACCTTTCGCATTTCTGTTGATTTCCACATCATAGCAAGGATGCGATTCGTAATCCTCCTCTCCTTCCGCCAATCCCATCACAACTCTTATCCTCATGTGGAAATTAGTTATCTCTGCTTTTACTGTCATTTGTTTTCCTCCATATCGTAGATGACTAATCCCGTTCTGTTCGTTACCAACTTTCCGGCGTGATACAGCCGTACGTCGGGAAGGGTACTTGCTTCCATGGCATTTAGTTCTTCCCAAAGGATTTTATCTGTATTGAGCTTAACTATTTTAAGGTTAAGCATCTTTCTTAGGAACGGCTCCGCCGCCCTTAGGAATCTCCCTGCGTCCTCACATGGTTTGCACCATCCGGCATAGAAATATACCACTACATTTCCATGCTCTTTTATGTATTTGTCCAATGCTTTCTTTGTTTTTATGTTCATGTTATTTCCTCCGTAATCCTAACTTTAACCTGCGTTTAATGAGGGCATTAATGTTCATACCTCCGATTGCATCTGCAATTTCGGCATCTGATAAGCCATCATCAAAGTAAATCCGTATCAGGTTATTCGTTAATTTCCTTAAGTCAACCTTGACGTAATTATACCTGTTGGATTTCAATTCAAGCTCATGCCTCATGTTGTGTGCCGTTTGGGCGGCAACGCCCACCTTATCGGCTATGTGTTTATCTGATAAACCTTCGGCGTGTAATTCCTTATACTTTTCCCGTGTTAGCAGTCGTGGTATCATTCCGGCAACTCCTCGATTATCTCATCAATAAGCACCTTAGCATCTTTGACATTCTTGTTTACAATACCCATGGCGATAGGAGTTATATCATCAGGATATCGAGAACGTGTAGCCGCTGTCGCCAAGGCAAGATGCTTAAATAGTTGGTATAGTTTATTTTCCGTCATTCAATCCCTCCAACAGTCTAATATAATCTGTTCCGTTCTTTCACATTTCCTTTCAAGCTGTTCCCGGATTGCAAACCTGCGATAGTGCCGAGGCACAAACTTAAACTGGTTTATATTCATTGGTAGGTCATTCTTCTCCATGCTTCATCTCCAATTCCATTACTCTTGCTCTGAGCTTCCTGTTTTCTTCACCCAGTCGGAACAACATGTTATCCCTGTTATACATAGGCTTCACCGACGGTCTCGCCTTAGGTTTCAGCGGTCTCGTATCCTTCATCATTTTGATGTTCGGGTCGGCTTCAATAGTATCGGTATCGTGCGCCGCAGGCTTTTTCATCAGGTTCTCAATTAATGTTTTCTGGGTATCCACTTCCCGTGATAGCTTATCTATTATTACCCTTTGCTCTCTGTTTTCCTCTCTTAACCTTTCCATCGTGTTTTTGACACCCATGTTACCACCCCACTAATTTCATCTGTCCAACCATCCATGCAATTTCTTTTCAATACTCAAATAAACGAAAGCACCCAACATTAAAACTATTATTATGCCAGCAACCAGTCCTTCCGCTATCCAATGTATTATTTTATTCTTTTTCATACTCATTATTACCATCCCCAACACCAAATAAACACTTATTATGGATAACATATATCGTCCCGCTTGGTACGCCCCATTATCTCCACCATAGACGCATATTGCAAACAACCAAAACGGGAGCGACAAAACAAATATCTTTTTATTAATTTTATAAGATATCATCACCAATCCTGTAATGACCATTAAATGAGCTATACGATACCCTTTTACAAGTATATTGCTTGTGTCGTACATCAAATAATAAACATAACTGCTGAAAGGATACCACATACCTCTTTCGCCAAACTGAAACGCATCCTGACCCACAATAAACATAAATGGATTGCCGAACACAAAGGCATATATGGCAAGATTAATTACTATTCCGCACATACTCACAATCAATATGTATTGGAAATTTCTCCTGTTGTATATCACCACATATACCAATATTGTAATAACGGCTATCGCACCATGAGGTATCTTAACCAGTCCGCAACCAGCTATAAATAGTGCTCCGAGTACATTATTGTCTTTATTGACTATGTAATGTAATCCTACAAATAAGAGCAATAGGAATAGGGGTTCACTGTATCCTCCAAAATTGAGCCATCTTGCATCCATGACATTGATGAGAAACGGATAGAACATCGCAACCATTGCAATACCGAAGGCATGTTTTGAATGATGTTTAAAGAAAATATAAACGGCAATCGGGAGCAGTGTCATAACGATTGTGTTGAAAACGACTGCCCCAATTTCATATCCTCCAAACACTGAAAACAATTTCAACAGTAACGGATACCCTACGGCTTCGGCGGCATATCTAACATCTCCGGTGCCAACATAGAAGGTTTGAGCTATTGTTTTATAAATATGGAAATCGTTTGTTGTAAGGAAAGGTAATTTGTTAATTGCTCCTACTTTCAGTATCCCATAAAGCAAAATCAAACAATTAACGATAACCGATAAGAACAAAATTCTCATTTATTTAACTCAGCCTCCGCAGATTGTATCTCACGGTTTTCATTTCTCCACGTTGGGTTTTACAGTAGGTTTTTAAGATTGTATCATTAAAGTCCGATATTGATGCAAACATGCCCTGCATAACCATCATGGCAAAGGTATCTGCCCCTATTCTCTTCGCTTCCCGTTCCGGTCTTTCAAGATATTCAAATCGGTATTTATTTGTCCACATCTGTTTATCCCACTTAAGCAAGAACTTTTCCGCCTTAATTACTTCTGCGGTGCCGAAGAGGTTTTGATGATTGTTGCAAGAATAATCATATCTTCTTGTGCATTTTTTTGGGCAATATCCCCATAGTTCGCCTAATTTTCCATCCGTATTCCATCGAAGGCAATTCCCGCACCGCTTCCGTTCACCTCGTTTGAACCATCGCACACCGACCTCATCGCCTACCTCGTGGATGGCTGTTTCTTCAATAAGGTTTTTGATTAAATTTTGTTGTCGTGCTTCAACATGGTCAGGATTGATAATTTTTCCTGCGTACTTTCGGCGATTAGCTTTTTGAAAATGTAAGTCAGCATCATCATAATTCCAATACTTTTTATTACAGAGAGAGCATTTAAACATCTCCCGATAAGGTCGTATGGTGCTAATCTCATCTCCTATTTTCCATTCAAGCAAAGGCTTTTTTAGTTTACCTACGCTAAAGTTTATATTTTTCATTTCTTTTACCTCTTAATTCAAGCTTATATCAAGCGTGTTATCCATTACCCTACCCGTGTAGGTATAAATGTAAGTTTGTCCTTTCTGACCACCCTGGAATATTGTTATGTAGCCACCGTCCACCAACGGCTTAATATACTTCCTAACGGAGCTTTCTGCAATAGACGTATTATTTATAGTTTCAAAGGCATCCCTGACCTCACTCCTTGTAAAATTATCAATACCTGTTGGCACGGCTACGTTAGCCAATACGGCGGCATTTCTTCTGTCCTCTACCATCTTAGCTATTACACCATACATATTGGCTGACGTAGGAGGTATTGATGCAAGAGTCCTTGAGAACTGTCCCTTTATTAAGTCCAAAGCCATGTAGAAATCTTTAGTGGTGGCGACAACCCAATTCTTACCGTGTGCCTCTATTATGTCCCTTTGGTACTGGTGAAGGAAAGCTATGCAGGCAATAAGACATAGGAACCTATCGTGGTCTCGCCTTACCCTAATCGGTCTTTTTGGGAAACGTATTTTATGGACGAAACTTGACATTGTTATGTTTGTAACCTTTAGGCTCTTTTGTGCTATCGAGTGCTTATACATTATCTCCTCCTGTTCGGATTTGTTGTATTTCGTATGGTCGAAATTATCACGTTGGACGTCCTGTATGTTGGCTGTTTGTCCATCCGAATCGTCCACCCACACCTCAAAACTCCGTGTTTCGTTTTGGACATCAATAGATGCTTGTGCGGTGGTAATGGTTAGTTGCATTGGTCCATCAACGATTTTTACCACAGTTTGTATTGTACCGTCCGGCTTCTTGACCGGTATCGCCAACCTTAGCTCCTCTTCGCTCTGCATTGTCCTAATGCTGTATTCGGCATCCGTTGCGCCATCAAGTTCCTGTATCACCACTACTTTATGTTTCAACGCATCTCGTTTCATGTGGTAAAGTGCGTTAGCTGTTGCTCTTGTAAATTTCACAACCGCCCCTCCGAAGGGGTCGTCTTTATCTTCGGATGGCGGCATAAGCTTTAGAACGGTATTTACCATAAAACTTTTACCTACGGAACTATCGCCCTTTATTAATCCATCTATGGGTCGTTTTAGCAAACGTGAGGTTGCAAATATATACATCAATAATTTTGCTTCCCTGTCCCCTCTATGCCCCATTCTCTCTAAATCGTGTTCTATGATGTCTAATAGGGTTGGCTCTTTGAGGAATCCATACACATCTGCATATTTCAACTGGTTGTAACTGCAAGATGTCTGGTCGCATACTCCAATCTGAACGCATAACGCACAATTCCAAAAGACTTTGCTCTGTAAATAAGACCAGTCCACCCAGTTTTTAAGCTCCTTCGGGTCGAGGTCTGATTTAGGTAGCTTATTATTATACCAGTTATCCATGAAATCATAAGCATCCTGCTGAGGTGCTTTATCGAGGTTCAGCATTATTGACAATATCTGTGCCGACATGCTACGTTTCCCCTCCGGTACTCCATTGTTGGATAATTGCTGAACGCAAGGCAAACTAAAGTAGGTATTCGTATTACCGTAATTAAGCATCGCATCCGCATTTCTTATGTTATCCTTCTTCGCTTTCTGGTCTTGGTTATTCTTCCAATAGGCATAAAAGCTATCCATCGTGGCATCAGGTATAGTCCATACCGGCATGGTCTGGTCCGGATAAACCACATCATCATACATTTTTTGACTTGCATCATCGCCGGTAGGTGACCTTGGCTTGAGAGAAGGAATATCATCCATAAGAGTCTTATAGCCTTTTACATTTCCATCCTTATCAACTTTCTGTCCGCCAAAGGCACGCACCAGGTGCCCCATCTTTTTATCGTCCCAATTAACATTACAATTATCCAGTTCTTCTCCTCTGCCGGCTGTGTGGGAAACTGTCATCTTATCGCTAAAGTACCTAAATATCCACTTACGCAGTTCTATCAATTCAACCGGATTATCAGTATTAAATATCTTATCTTTCCATGCGTCGGACATGGTGAAGAACACATGAACATGAACACCCTTTCCGCCAGACCAGGCAACCATATTAGGAGTCCTATTATCATTTAAGGTCTTAATTAGGTCTTCTCCGAGTTTCTGATTACGTTTCCATTTATCACTATCGAGGTCGAATATGACCTCGTAAGGATGAACGGTTCTGTAATCAACAGGCATCGCTACGCCTGTGAAATACCCACGCCATTTACCCGGTCTTCCGCCGGAGATGTTATATGCTATGTGTAACCTCTTGTCCATCTTTGCCAATACATCGAGCCAATCTTCCTGACCCACTAATATCAAGCACCCTTATTAACCGTTACCGCCAACGTATCTTCATTCCACATACGGGTAACGTGCTGTGAGGCTTTATCGGGTCCGATTTCCATCAACGAATACGAACCCCATTTGCCATCGATACATTCACGGACAAATATATCATTTTTGTTCTCGATGCAGAAATCAATATATTTCTGTTGTTCCTCAGTTAGTGCCATTAGCCAACCCTTCTTTCCAACGAACTTTCTAAGTTTCCAATATATATGGCAAGCAAACGTTTCTCTTCCTTAATTGGAACTATTGACTCTTTTAGCTTATGTGCCCTGCTCTTCAATTCTTCTATGAGGGTTCTGGTTTCCACCGCATTCATCTCTCCAACCTTAATCCATTCGACCCTTCCGCCGCTCATAATTAAAGTTTCCAATTTCATCATGTTTTCAAAATACAGTATTTCCCTGGTCTCTTTGTTGAATTCTCCACAATACTCCATCGTGTGGAAAATAACCCTACTGCCGACAAATTCAACTAACACTTCCTCACCTTATATCCTCTCATCCGCATGGTTTCTTCCAGGATTGCTTTACGCAGTCTAATCGACCGTAGCTTTTCATCGACGGGAACAAGTTTCATCTCTGCGTCTGACTCGTCCTTCGTGAGTTTTTCTAACACATAGGCACTATCTTCGGCGGTCATTATCCCTGTTAAATCAACTTGGATTATTGTATCGGCATCGCTCTTAAGGGTAATCATCGTTAGGTTTGTGAAATACAACGTATGAAACGCCAACGCAGGAACGGCTTCATCATATTTCAAATCCACATACATTACTTTTTCTTCTTCCAAGCCTACTAAAAGCTTCGTTATTTCTGTTGGTTTTTGCATCTTTCATCTCCTCCTTCTTACAATATAAATAAAAAAACAGTAGGGTAATACCCTACTGCTCACTTGCCTCTTGGGCGTCCTCGATTGACTTACCCACAAAGTCCAGGCTCATAAAAGCCTGATAGGCTTCCTGTGCCCAATCCTTCAAGTCCTCGCCAAGGTCTGTTATGTCTGTGAACTTTGCCACGAACCACGACCTGTCGTTCTTGGTTTTCTTCTCTGTTGATATGGTGATTGATGTAGTGTATGTCTCCTTGTTCATCATGGTGTAGTTGCTCATCATTTGTCTCGCCGGTTGAAGGCTTGTCCCCGTAAGTATCAGGGTAAACGGGCTTTTGGTTCTCATATCAAGGCAGAAATAGTTGAAGTTTATGGAACATGCTGGCGGCTTACGTTTGCCGTTTACCTCAGTCCACTTATCGTGTCCATCGGGACAACATGGTCCGGTATCTCCAACCTTTCCATCTCTGCTTTCGCAAACGACATTTCCGCCTCCGCCTTCTTCCCAGAGCGTCCTGGTCTTCTTGAAACTCAGGATTATGCACTCGATTGAGTCATCCAACCTATCGCCTAAATTCCACGCAAGCTTGCCTGGGGGCCAGTCCTGGTTGTTTGTCTTTTGTGCGATACGAACCCTCGGAACTATCATATCCTCTGGGTCCATATCGGCAAGACTGCCAAGCCTTCTGCCCGGAACCAAAACTGCTCCTGTTTGTTGCTGTACTATCGCAGGTGCTTGTTCCGCCTGGACGGCATCACGACTCATCCTGTCTGCGAATTGCTCTGGAGTTTCTGGAGCAGGCGGCGGTGGCGGAGTTATTATGGGCTGTTGCGTTGGCTGTGGAGTTACTATGGGCTCCGGCGGTGGGGTTATTATAGGTTGCTGTGTCGGCGCCGGAGTAGGTGTTTCTTTCGTGGGAACACCACTACCTGCCACCCACGGCACGGTCGGGTTTGGCGGTTCGCCATCTTTGATTTCGTCCACTTGCGGCGTAACTACCGCTTGTGCAGTCGCTTTAGCGTTATCCACATCAGCCTTTGCTTTTTCGAGTGCCGCCGTGGCTTCCGCTAAAGCTTGTTCCTGTTGTGTTACTGACTCCGCCGTTACCTCAGGAACCGCTACTGGTTCTGCTCCCGGTGGAGTTCCTGCCGCACCGCCCTGCAGGAATGTCTTGTAGTTTGGCGCTAATCCGGTGGCGGGTGCCGCAACTGGCGTAGGTGTCGTCTTCAGTGGTTCCACCGGGAGGTCCGGCTCTTCATCCATATCCGGTATTTTTTGTTGGATAATTATTTCGTTACCATCTTTATCTATATGTGTTGTTTTCAATTTTTTCACCTCATTGGTTATTATCTATGGTTTTCATTCCACATTTTAGCTCTATCCAAATAATCCATATAAGAAATAATCATCTCGCAGGCGGCTACTTCTCCTTCGTAGTGCTTACGATTAAATTCAATGGATGGATATATATTAGGGTCTTTTTTAGCACACCCTTCTGCTTCTTTTCTTTTTCCTTCTACGAATTTTTTTATTTCTTCAAATAGTTCCATTTAATTCACCTCATTGGTTATCTTCGTATCTATTCCATTCTATTTTTACTTTATAACGTCCATCATCTGTAACGAAATGTCCTTCGGCGGAATCGGATGCAAACGAAAATGCAACTCCTATTTTACCCAATAATGCACCTAAGAACTCAAAGGTGTATTGGAAATCAAATTCTCCTCCCGTTTCCGCCTTTTTCATTAGGCGTTTGATTTTCCAAATAAGCAAACGTACCAACAGAGTATTTTTTTTCCTGCCGGTTTGCTCATGTGGATTAATTCTTATAAATTCCATTTATACCACCCCATGCCCTGTGCATGTATAAAGGTAATTACACGTTCCACAGCCTGGGAAATCATCCGAAGGACTCTTAAAGAATATCCCCGTATTTATCCCTTTGACTATGTTCGCCACTTCAAATTGGAATTCTTCGAGTTCTTCCTCGGTCTTATGTACCCGATACCAAGCTTTCCCCCTTAATTCCCCTTTCTTGCCGCCTTTGCAATCTCTGAAATACGGCACGTTATCCGCTAAATGATACCAATAGAATTCAATATCTTCCGGTACGACCCCCAGCACTATGCCTGGGTCATCTCCTAATTCCATCTTCCCGTCTACCCACTTTGCATTAGGATAGAACCTTCCTTCCCTCATGGCAAGTGCATACATATTAAGCTGGTAATCGTTAGTCAAAAAGGCATCAGAAGGCGCCCTTGCGTTTGTTTTGAACTCGACCAGTTTGAACATTTCATCCTCGAAAAGGATTGCATCAATATACCCTTGAACCTGTATGCCCTTTATGGTCATCTTAAAATATGCCTCTGCGGCATACATCAGGTGTTTATCGAAGAACTGGTCTAAATAACCAGCCATCATCCTCAGCCTGCTTTTTATCACATCTGTCAAATCCTTTTGGGTATATACCACCTTCGGCTGTTCAGGATCGTTGATTGTCTTTATTAGTTCCTTCCTGAACCTTTCCTCAGCCCATTCGGCAGGGTCAGCTTTGCCGAAGTCTTCCGTGTTAAGTGCCTCTATTGTCTTGTGGAAGGCTCCTCCGGCTACCATTTTAAGCGGTCTGAAATCTGGAGGTAGACGTTCCCGCCGTTTAAGGTAGAACATCTTAGGACATGTGATATAATCCTTTAATGCACTTGCGGAATACGTTGAATAGGTTGTCATGGCTTTTTCCTCACTCTCGATTTTAGGAGCTCCTGTCTTATTTCATCCTTATGCATGACGCCAATCTCAACCGCCAGGGAAATTACGTCCTTCTTACTGACATTGAAATACGATGCCAGTGCCGCTAATTCACGGCTATCATCTTCCCGTAAGGTAATCTGTGCTGTGGTTCCAATTTTTCTTGGTTCAATCTTATTTGCATCAATCATTCCCATCTCAGTCCTCCACTTTATACAACGTTCCGTCATCCGCTGTAATGAATATCGTGTTATGGCTTTTGGCAACCACCAACCCTCTTAATTTTTCTCCATTTTTACTGACAAACTTAACCATGTCTCCAATTTTTGGTGTCATCTCCGTCCTCCGTATGGCCCATCCATTATTCTTATGTATAATTTGCAGAACTCTCCGACCAGTTTGCTGAAATTTTCGACGTTAATATAGTTACTGCCAAATATCTCCGTCATTCCCTGCTTCGATTGGTAATCGTCAAATCCTATTCCAACGCCTATTGTTTCCACACCTTCTCTCGATGCCGCCCTTATTTGGTTTTTAGCCAGTTGCTTGCAATCGTCTGTCAGCCTGCCCGCTTCTACCACGTTGGGCACCCCATCAGTTATGATAATCATCAGCTTCTTAAACGAGCCTGGCTCGGCTCTCAGCATCCTCCTACCTGTTGACATCGCTTTTTCCATCGGAGTTACTCCGTTGGTATGCAGATTATCGAATAAGCTAACCCTGAACTTTTCATCGGGTAACTTAATCAGGGGAGTATCACTATCTCCGCAAAAGCCTATTATTCCAACCCTATCTCCGGCTTTTTCAGCCGCCTTTGTGATAAGCATCGTAGCCAATAACTCCTTGCCGAACTGGCTATCCCGCTGGCTGAAAGTATTATCAACACACCATCTTCCGTTGACATATTTCTCCGTGCCGCCATCGCCATCGTTAACGCTGGTGCTCATGTCCAGTAGTATCATAATGGTTCGTCGCCTCTTATCCCTTATTTCCTTGTTATCGTACCACTTCATGGACGTTAGGTCGCCGGACTCGAACTTTATGATATTGTTAATATTAATGGAACCGCCTTTGTAATGCGGAACATTTCTGTAATCATCCTGAACACGCTTGAAAGCCGAGTCCAAAGCATCGAAATGGCTTTTCCTGAGCAGGTCGTGAATTTCATGTGCATCAATTCCCCAACTGATATTCCGCCTGTCTTCCCGCTGGCGTTTCAATATAGCCATCGAGTCCGTATCACATTCCAACGACTTGGTGGACAATTCTGCGGTAACATCAACATCTCTTTCGCTTGGCTTATCAAGGTTGATTGTATCGTCCACCGATAAGCCAAGGTGATTGGCAATTTGTTCCACGTTGCTCAGTCCTTCCTCAAATGTATTGCTGATTTTTTGGGCGGCATCATTCATTATGTCGGATATCTGGTCGTCAGTCATCCCGACTTTCTCTGTATTTCCTTGTCCGTCGCCAGCATCATCTGATGTGCCATCCGAATCGCTTCCTTGTTGGTCATCAAAATCTCCATCGGCGGTGTCGTCTTCCTCATCGCTTTCCTGTGTTTCAGAACCTGATAGGTCATCTTCATCCACATCATCATCCTGCATATCCATATTATCACTATCACCGCCGCCAGTGCCGTTATCATCATCGTCGATGCTATCTTCCCCAGTATCCCCCTCATCCCCCACTTCATCCTGTGTTTCAGTTTCAGCTTCATTTTTCTGTTCCCCTTGCTTATTTTGTTTATCCTCGATTTCGTCCTGCTTATCGTTATAATCATCATGCAAATCCTTATCCCATTTCTTTTCGGATTCGCCAGGGTCGTAATCCCCAGGAGCGGGCATCCCCGGAGGCATTGGAGCCGTATTATCGGTCATGTGTTTTGAAATGCGATTAACCATAGAATGAGAAATCATAATCCTTTGGTCAATGCTATCCGTCTTTTTGACCATATCCACAAGAGTTTTCATGGCGTTGAGTTCCGCCTTTAGGTTATCCGGAACTACATCGAAACCTTTTACATTACCGCACCATTTCAACTGCATCAGCCCGTCGGTCAATACCGAGTAGGCATCATGGGTTCTGTCGTTCCAGTGGGTTTTTACGTCAGGAAACTTATCAGCCAACGCTTTACATTTAAAGGCGTATCGTCTTTTCATGCCAGGATACTTTTCTATCCGTATATGGTCTACGAATGAGTCCTCGACCACGTTAAACACATAGTCCGCCAATTCCGCCTTTTCCTTATCAAACCTTGAAATGAATTCCCTTTGCTTGTTGAACAGGTCGTCCTCAATATCCATTAGGTGATGCTCAGCCTCGTGGTTAAGACTGTCAATCATTAATCTCACCTGGTTAGCCTTTGTCATGTGGGAGCCGTATGCATATTCCACGTTGGATGCAATTATTATTCCTTTTTCTTTGCCTGTTGACATGGCGGTTCGACCGCCCGATTTCATCAGACCTGCATCAAACTCGACCATTCCGCTGACCGATGCTTCGTCTGATAAAATCACCGGCAACCTATCGCCAGCCATGTAAACCGTGAAATCACTGAATAGTTTACCAAGCGTCGCCTTTTCACGGTCGGTCAACGTCTTATAGGAACCAGGCGACGCAACTACACGCTTTTGCGAACTGAGAACGTCCGACATTACTTTATCGCCGCCTTTGCAAGTTCCTCAAAGGCATCATCGTCTATGATTTGGTCAATCGGGTCGAGGACTGTAACGATAGGATTTGAAATCCCACGATATAATCCCTGCACTAAGGATAATATTGCACCTTGCCTGAAAGGCTTATCGGATATTTCAGCCAATGCCATCGTGGTTTTTCCCCACGAAATCAGACTTCTGGTTGGAACTCCAAGCTCAATTTCCGATTCCGTATCATTGGACATCTTCCTCAAGTGATTGGCGGCTTCTACCATCAGTTTGGCGAGTGAGATATTTATACCAGTCCTTGAAACTATTATCTCAGCCTCTTTATCAGGGAATTCCATCCCAAGGTAGTCAAGTTCCAACGCTACACTAAAACGGCTGTTCAAGGCTTCATCGAGAGCTTCGGTTCCCTTATACTCGGCTCCTTCATTCACGGTGGCTATGAAAATCAGGTTGTCTGGATTACCACGAATGGTTTCACCGCCGTTCGCATCAAGCCCAACCTCGCATCGGTCATCAAGCAAAGACATAAATACTGATTGAACCTCCACACGCATCCTGTTGATTTCATCAATAAGCATAACGCATTTCCTTTCAAGTGAGCATATTAACGCCTTTGTTATTATGCCATCCACCCAAAATGTGCCCGTGTCTGGAACAAATGCCGGTCGACCGAGTAAGTCAACTGGGTCAACTCCGAAGTGTCCACGAAGGGTAAAAAGCGGTGCATTTACCCGTTTGGCAAGCGATTGGGCAAGAAGCGTTTTACCGCATCCACGATGCCCTGTTACTATGACATTTATGCCTTGACCGTGGAACTTAACCAGTTGCTCCAGTTCATCCTTCTGGCTTATGTAATCAGGTATACCATCCACCATAAAATCAGTCCAGTCATAATCACGGTTGGTTATGTAACCGACACGGGATTTACCTGAACTCGGTGGAGCCCTGGCGATTGGCGGTTCATCAACAGGTTTCGCCTCTTCCTTGGTTTTGCTTGCATCCTTAACCTTAGATGCCTTCTTTTCCACTGCCGCCGGCTCTGCAACCTCGGTTGGTTCTTTGCCTGTCGGCAATATACGACCACTCTCTCGGCGTATATAGCCTTCCCTTTCAAGCTCCGATACGAGAGGTATCAGGCTTATCTGGGTCATCCTGGACGCCTGGCAAAGTTGCCTTTGGGTGAGACCTGGATTGTCTTTGATTTTTTCCAACAGTTCTGTTCCTGTTAGAATTTTTGTTTCATTCATTTGCAACCTCCATCTCGATTTCCAGTTCCTCGTCGTGTTCTGGAAATATTAGGTTACATCGTGGATAATAGCAATCATATTTTCTTGGACATTCAAAACAACATTCCTTTTGGTCATAAGACCCACACCCTGTAGGCTTACAACCACCATCCCCTTTAATATATGTTTGACCTCGATAAGTATTTGTCCCCCAAGAAGGACAGCTTTTAACGGGGCAATCAAAGGTGCAAAGTCCACCTACGATGCATATCTGATATTTTTTGCTATAATGGATACAACTTTTAGTTATACCTTCGGTGCTTTCGCCTTTTTCGATTGTTATCCAATTCATTTTGCAACCTCCATGGCTGAGATTTGGGGATTTGAACCCCTATTTGCCCTTATGGAAACAACAACAGTGAAGCTTACGGCAAGGTAACCCAGACTAATCATCAGTTACTAATTAGCTTTACCGCTATATATAGTTTTTGTTTTTTGTGTTAAAAGGAGAAGCAGTAGAGCAATTTATGGCACCGCTCCACCGCTACCTTTCCTTTGGTCGTAAAACCATCGGCGTTGCAATTAGCCCACTTGCCTATTTCTAAGCATAGCGGACAAAAAATATGGGCTCACCGCCCTTAATAGTCCGATGGCACGAATATGTAGGCGAAATATATTACGGTAATAATCACCGCCACGCCAAAGAACTCCAGTTGGGAGAATTTCAATATTCCTATTATATACAACAGGCACACCGAAATAAACACCGACATGATATATTTCTCCAGTTCTCGGCTCCATATAATCCTCTTGGATTTCATCGCTTTACTCCAATAATGGACTGTCTTTCCTGTTTAAGTAGTCTTCGGCTTGCTGTGCAACCTTTTGGTATGCCGTGCCCCACAGTCCATCCCCGCACTCGCCAAGGACTTCCTCAGGGGCATCATCATCGAACTGGTCTCCGTGGACAGGTATCATGGTGAAGCTCTCGAATATGAAGTATCCGAGAGGCGCTGACCTTGTAACCTCTTCCGACCATGCAATTCTGCCTATTTGGTAGGACATGGCTAATTCCTGCGGATTGTTATTGGTTGCGTATTCGGCGTATGAAACATAGATAATGCCTCCCCGTCGGTGGATATTACCCATCCAAGTTCAACCTGAATGGCTGTTCCGCACATGGCATTATCACACGCCGGATAATGGTTTCCAACTGTTTGGTCGCATGAAATACAGCACGGCTGTATTCCTTCCCGGTGTAACTTAGGACACGGCGAGGAAAACTCCGCATCACACACTTCGGTTTTTTTGTTGAAGTTCCGACAGGTTGTGTTGAACACAGTCCTTTGGTCTTCCACGACATCTATTATCAAGGATACTATTGTCTCCGGGTCGATTAAGCAGTTCCATGTAGTCCTGACAACTTCTTTGGTGGGTTTGCACCCACGTTCCTCAAGTTCTCGGAATATAGTTCCTGCAATTTCGCCGGTTTCGATATTATCCTTCATATAGGCTTCAAAGAGTTTTTCATCTATGGTTCGTTGGTTTAATTGTTCCATTCTTAATCACCTCCGATTAGCCTACTAAGCCTGTTAAAGCTTAAGCAGACAAAAAATATGGGCTCACCGCCCATTGTCGATTATAGTGCATCCTTGACCTTTTTGAGCTTAGCCAGTATGGCTTGGAACTCGGCAAAGTTGTAGCTGAACTCGTTGGTTGTTATATGTTCAAGGCTATCGATTGCCTCGGATAGGCTTATACGGTTATCCCGAAGGACAATCATAATTTCGCCTATCTCTTTATTTACCGTTTCTCCGACAATAGGTTCGATGTTCTGTGCGAACCTCGACAGTCTTTCCATTACTGGTATTTTAAGTATTACCATTTATATCACCTCCGTTTTGTTTAGCCCTTTCGGGCAGGGAGGTCTGAGGATTCGAACCTCATCATTCCAGCCCCATGTTATCACATGGTTCTGACCTCCAAAAAAATAAGAGATTACCTCTCTACATACTTGTTATAATTCTCCACAATCATCCTGATATTCTTTTCCCAGAGGAGCATTTCGTCATGTAAGCCCCCATCGAAATCATCAGGATGGTATGTGCGGAATTGTATTCTCCTTCTCTTGGTTTTTTTGCAATTCTGACCGAGTTTAATAATGTCCATCACCTTTTAAAAGGATGGCGGCATGGGGCTTTTGCCCCAATTTCCATCAGCATGGTGCCGCCAAGTCTGCCGATGGAGGGAGGAGCTCATCCAATCCACTAACACGGATTGAACTATCCTCCCTGCTCACCTTCGGTTAGCCCACTAAGCCGATTAAAGCTTTAAGCGGACAAAATAGAGGATTACTCCTCTTTCTTCATATCCACCACTATGGTTGCGTTCATTTCTTCCACAAGTTCTCGCATTTGACCTATGAAATGTATTTGCGTTTCCAAGGCTTTTCCAAACAATATGTCAGGATGGAAAGTCCTAAAGGAAATTGTCTTCCCCTTTCCTGGAATCTCTCTTCGTCCACAGTGATTACACGGTTTAAAATGGTTTGTATTCATTTTTTTCACCTTCTGTTTAGCCCACTAAGCCGATTAAAGCTTTAAGCGGACAAAAAATAGGAAAGCAGGGGATGGTTTAACCCCCCTGCCTATTGAGTTGTGTCCCCAGCGTAAGGGATTGCAGGTTCGGGTATTGCGGGAAGTTTCGGGGAGTCCGCCTGTCCAACGACATAGACAAGTGTTCCCTGCGCCATCAAGTAGGTGTATAGCTCGTCCTTCGTGAGCTTCAACATCTCCTGGTCTATGGTATATTCCTTCGCATCCTGCTCAGTCCTCAACATAATCATCTTATCGGATGATGCGTCATGAAACCAAACATTATTCGGGGGATTTCCATAGGGAACCCAGGCGTATTTAGCACTCGAAGAATTGCTGTTAACCTCTGCCTCTGAACACTCATAGGCGGTCATTGTTGCTTCCTTAAGCGTCTGACCGGCAAATAAACAATTCAGTAAGGTGGCGGCTTTCGTAGTCCTGGCAAGCACCTTTCCGAAAGGCACTTGGGTAACAAACCTACTTTCGGAAGAAGAAGAAGCGGCTCCGTCAGCCGCCTTTCCGTTAGTCTTCTTTTTCGCCCGTGCCTTCTTGAGGGATAGTCCGTGCGGTATCTCAGCTTCGTTAAGCTTCTCTACCAGCCTCTGCAAGGTCTTTTCATCCTTGAATTCGAGCTCATGGAAATCTACATAGATTTCAAATAGCTCTCCAAAGATTTCGTCCCTGCGATTCCTGAGTATCTCCAGTTTTGCTCCTCTTTCGAGTTTTGTCTGCTCTGAAAGGAATATCTTGGCGAGGTCAGGATTTGCGTCAATCATTCGCTTTACTCTTTCTGCATCTGTTTCACTCAATTTCTTTTCACCTCCGTTTACATTGTTGTTTTAGCCCATCAAGCCTGTTACAGCTTTAAACGGACATAAAAGGTTACTGGAACACCATGTCTGCGGTGCCCAGGTTAACGTTGTGGTTGAACTTTTGTTTCAGGGTTATATGGACTATTCCGTTTATGATTGTATGGTCATAAACGTCATCTGATATTAGCTCATGCTTTTCCCAGAGTTCGTCCATTAGTGCTGGAACGTCTTTTATGTTCTCTGTCGTTATCATTTTCGGTAACTTCATTTTTTTATTGCTCCTCAAATTAGAGATATTTTTGGTGTGCCTGTGATATTATCGAAGGTTATCATATACTTATGTTTATAGGTATTGTCATTTGAAATGACAATCTCAAAAGTATCCAACTCTGTGTTCAGTTGATAGAATTCTACCTTTCTGCCAGTGATTGCACTTTTTACTGCGCCGATAAGTTTTCTTAGTATCATTTTTTTCACCTTCGGTTGGCCCATTCAATCAGTTACGATTGTAAACGAGCATAGCGGTTAAAATATATCTGTGATGTAGTTACTTAGACTTATAGGAGCCATTATAGCTTGAGGACATGAAGTCCACTATAAGTCGGATTGTTATCACAGATATATCTTCACCTAAGGGAGGTGAAGGTGATTTATTTGCAACGCCGATTGTTTTACTTATGAGAATTAAATGTTTTGATTACAGAGATAACCCTACCCGTGTAACGTTATTTCTATGTTGGATATTTAATTCATTATACTGTAAGTAGCACCATCGGAAACTTACAGTTGACCGAGTGTTCTCTGCATGGTCGGTACTAATTTCTTATGCAGTCATCGAAACTTGCTTAAACGTGTCGTGTAACGAAAACACGACACGTTTGTTTTGCTATTCGATTTTTGTCAAATTTGATTTTTTTGACAACTAATACTTGTTTTAATAGTTTAAATACTTGTTTAAAAAATTCTAAAAATCAAATTTAAA
>SDBU01000686.1_pt1 | contig 47998 bp, 71 predicted proteins | sample 2277071 | NCBI WGS metagenome assembly SDBU01 (sample SAMN10397929, study PRJNA504765) | marine sediment metagenome | isolation source: marine sediment core GS08_GC12, 126 cmbsf | place: Arctic Ocean: Gakkel Ridge, Loki's castle | collected 2008
ATAATTTTCATCTGCTTTTTTTCCGCACTTTTTACATATTTTATTAGGAATAACATTCTGATGAAAATAGCTATCGTCATATCCATTACCGTTTTCTATATGTTTACAATGTTCACATTCATAGATAGCTTTAAAGTCCCTACGGCTTTGTGATGTAATTTCTTTTATTTTCATAGTTTTAGTTTTTAAAGTTAGTTGATTCCGTTTGTTTTTCTGAAACTTGTAAAGCGCTCCTGAGCCGCCCTACAAGATAGGTAATTTTTGTATCTTTTCTCTCATTATCATCTTCTAATATTTCAGCTATTGCACTTATTGATCCTTGTAGTTCGGCTAAGATTAATCGGTATTCAAAATCTTTTTTCATTTTGATAAATTTATTAACTTGTTGCGTAACTTCCATAGTTCCAATAAAATCCTGAAATTTCTACTGTTAATCTTTATCCCCAGCCCTTTGGCAATCTGCTCAAGCTCTCTATATCCTTCTGTGAATTTCATGGTTTCAGTTATTCGTTTAAATACATTTGAAGACAAGTATCATTATCACAGAAATAATCATCATTCCATACTTTCGAATCTTCTATCGTTATAAAGAGTAGGCAATTCGTACACTCTACTTCTGTTTTTGGATCGTAATTGTATGGAGCATCACTCCGGTCTGCTGCTCCTGGTGGATAGTTATCAGTCATTGCTTTTAGCTTTTATCTCTTTGATTATTGAGTTTAATACTTTGAGTCTAATATTGTTGTCTTTTAAGTCAGTACTGTCTTCCCACCAAATTTTCCCCCAAACTTTTCCTTTTGGTTTGTGCTTTCTTAACTCAGGGAATATTCTACTTACCCTCTGATGATATGACTTGGAATCTAAGGCATTCAGTCCTGCAACGAACCGTAAAGTATTATTTATTGCAATGCAAATGAATTTAGAGCCTTCACACTCAATTCTTTTTTTCGCCTCCTTGAGTACTTCTATTCTTATCTTATCAGTCATTTGAGTTTTTTTTAATAGCAGTTAATGCAATTTCTTTAATTCTAATTCCATAAGGTAATTTAGGATTAGGACACTCATTGATTATTTCTCCCAACGCTTGCAGTAGTACGTCCATCTGCTCCTTTAGCTTGTCATATAAAAGCCCCTTAGAATGGACAACAAAGGGATGCTCGGTTGTTTTTGTTTTCATGAGTTTTTAGTTTTACATTGGTGGTTTAAGATTTTTTCTGACAATATTTGCTAATTTCTTTAATGATTTTTGTCTTTCAGAAGCATAAGAAGCATCATCAGCAGCAGCATAAGCAGCAGCATAAGCAGCAGCATCAGCAGCATCAGAAACAGCATCAGAAACATAAGAAGTAGCAGCAGAAGCAGCATAAGCAGCATAAGAAGCAGCAGCAGCAGCAGCAGAAACATAAGAAGTAGCAGCAGAAGCAGCAGCAGCAGTTCTTACTTCCTTCAATGTTGCCTTCCCTATTGCCCAATCTTCTGTAGTTTTAATAGCTTTTAAGGGGCGGTTTTCGTTTTTAGGAAGATATTTCAACGCTGTCCTCGCACATTTACATGCGCATAAAATAACTTCTTTTCTATTACCGTTTTTATCTGACAGCTTTTCGGCAATCCACAACATCCAATCTGCACGTTCACATTTGTCCCATGCTTGGTGTGAAGTATCAAATTGTTCCGCCCATTCAACAGCATCTTCACAAGCGTTGAATCTTTTTAATTTTGTAGTAAAATTCATAATTTCTAAGTTGATTTTAGTGTGTTAATGTCTACAAGATGTTTTTTTAGAATTACTTTCATTGTTTTGTTTTTAGTAGCTGCAAAGAATATTCGCTACGTCTTTACAGCCTGCCTCGCTCTGATAATCTCAGCAACCCTTTTCCAAAATATGATTTCGTAATACATTCGATTATCTTCATGTTTAATAGCACTAACTACCGTATCAGCAACATCGGCTGCAACATCGCCGAATTTTACTATCAGTTTTTTTGCCCTTTGTCGCTCATTGTCTTCCGACACTTCTTCAAATACAGAGTTGCCTTTTTCGTCCCGTTCCTTTACTGTAAATGCTTTTAGATATTTATTTTCCATTTTATTATTTTTTAATCACTTCGTCTAATCCATTAATAACTTCTTTTTTTGTTTCTTCATGCAACATACTACATTCTAATTCAGGGTTATACCAATTTGTTTTTAGATAAATCCACCAACTGCCATCTTCACATTGGAAAATACTTTCAACTTTATGCCTGTGTTTTTTAGGAATTGCTTTCATGTTTTTATTTTGGTTTCTGGGATCGCCCAGCCGGTTGTTTGTTTTATTGTTTTTAGTTAATCTCTTTAGCACAACTCGGGCAGGTGCATTGCCCTAAAACTATTTTAATATAATAAGTTCCCCTGCCACATACGTTGCAAAAGTCCTTTTTTATTTCTTCAACTTCATCTGAAAACATAGACACATTATACCTTTTGCCTGCGTATGAGTATAATCTCCATTCAAAAAATTTACTAATACCATAAGATGTTTTAAGATGCTTGCCTCTATTAAGGAGGGATGTTTTTAATGTGCTCTCTCCCCCTATTTGTGGAAAATCTTTTCTAAAATCCATAATTTCCAAGTTTTAGTTTCTGGGTTCGCCCAGCCGGTTGTTAATTGTTCGTTTAATTATAATATAAAGATACGGGACAACTTGCAACTATGCAAGATAAATCGTAATTATTTTTTCGCCCTGTATCGCTTGCGGGAGTAGCGAAAACTCATTTTGATTTAAAAAAACTGAATTTCTATTTAACATAATGTTAGAAAAAACGTCATTTTTCAAGAGTCTTTATCCTTTATACCCTTGCATTTTTGCAAGTTTGATAGTAAATTTTTTAGCGTTTCCCTTTATTGTTACTTAAATATTCTTTAATGCGATTGTCGTCTAAATTGATTACCTTCTTACCCACTATCTTAACAGATGGCAACCTTTCTTTAAGTATAAGGTCGTATATTGCCTGATGGCTCACGTGAGCCATCTTTGCAAATTCTTCTATTGTTACAATATTTTCCATATTTCAATCATTTTATACGGCAAAGATACGGCAAAATTGCAAACCTGCAAGATAAATTTATTTATTTTTCAACAATTAGACAAAACTGTTGATATTAAAGGATTTCAAAGGGAGGTAAAATGTCATTTTTTACGGCTCGCAAACGTTTCCTGGTTAAAATATAGGGATTTTGTATTTCAGAAATCACGGGGTTTTAATCAGGAATGAAAGGAAAATGCCTGCTCCGAACATAATTGTAATAATATATCTTTTCATAACGGTTTGTATAAAGCACGTTTTAATGTGCTTTATACTTTGTTAGCACACGTTTTTTCTTCGGGGATTATATATGTGTTGGGACAAGATAATTGATTTTTTCTCTATTTCGCATTTTTAGCTGGTTTTAACCCTTTATTTCGTGCTTCTTTGGCTCTGAAACCAACGCCTTTACAGCATCATCAAAAGAGCCGTTTATCTTTAGCTTCTTTTCGTATTTAGATGCTCGTTTTTTAGGGGCTGGCTTCGGTTTTGTTTTTTTCATGTTGTAAGTGTCCCAAATTCATGTACTAAAGATGCTATTTCTGATTGTGCTTCCCATTGTTTCTTAAAAGACATTTTTATTTTATCAGATATTCTCTTTCGTTCTGATGCCTTTTGAGAAACAGGTAAAAATAATTCTTCCCATCGCTTACCTATATTCGGTAATGTAGTATCTATCATTACTTTATTGTAAAGTTGTTTTTGCGTAAGATTATGAGAAAATAAGTATAAAAGGTAGAAGGGGTCTATGTCATATTTATTCGCTTCTTTTAGAACCCTGAAAATATGTATTTCCCTTGTTAATAATACTTTCGTATCTTCTTTTGAAATCATTGCAACGCTACCAATTCTATAACTGCCCCTTCTGACAAATAAAATATCTTTTGCCTGTAAATCAATTCCATTGCCTTTTATATTCAGATATTCGCTTTCAGGTATTAATGACGTTGGATTTTTATAGATGTTCCAATTTACAATATCTGCAACCCTTACATAAGGTATTTTACCTCTGCCTTTATATTTTGCAGAAGGCGAACCATGTCCGTGAAAATCCTGTATTATTCCTTCCTCAATAAGTGTTTTTATCTGAATAAAGTCAAGATTTGAATTTTCTGCTTCTCTTTTTAATTTATCAATTCTTTTATTCCAATAGTAGCGGGGTACGTATAACTCGTTTTTTATATCTTTCACATTGACTAAAAAGGTGTTTTTGTTTTTCGCATTGGCGGGGTCTTTTAATTCATTACGAATAACAATAGTGTCGTCCCAAAGTTCCTCTGTAAACTCATGTGTATCTTCGTTATATCTGAATATAGGTTTGCCGTTATGGTCATGTCCAATTTGTTCAGTAACCCCCATTATAATTTTCGTGTCTTGAGGTATGCCCTTTTCAAGTATCAATAAAATACATTTTGCGTTATTGTAAGGGCGGAAAGTATTATGAGCTAAATCAATTATTGCAATCAGATTATTACCCTTTTTGATGTACTCTAATACATATTTTGTTTTAGGTGCATGAAAATAAGTTTCCGGTAATACAATAGCGAGTCGCCCCCCGTCTTTTAATAGCTGAAGACATCTTTCAAAAAATAAAACTTGCGGTTCTGTTTCTTTTACCTTATCAGTCATTACCCATTTACCTTTAGTATTTTTCCATATATGCCCTAAATCAAAGTGTTTAGAATCTTCCTCTAATACTTTTATTTTACTACCAAAAGGCGGGTTGGTCAATACAATGTCAAACTTTTTCAAATTCCCGTTTTCATCTACAAATAACTCCTTTGGACGGGGTTGATACTCAGTAGGATGATGCAATGTATTTTCTTGTACGATACCACCCCTGCCATCCCCAACAATAGCCATATACGCCTTAGATATTTTTACTAAATCCATTTCTTTATCAATTCCAAAAAAACATCTTTCAGCCATTTCCTTTTTAACTATTGCCAAGTCCTTTATTCCCTTGTATTTCTTGGATTCTTCCATTATTCGCCAAATATGCTCTAAGGAATAAATGAGAAATCCCCCACTACCACAGGCAGGGTCAATTATGGTCTGTTCGGGTTGCGGGGCAATGATCTGAATGGCTGTTTTTACAATTTCCCTGGGGGTAAAAAACTCCCCCTTTTCTCCTACTAACTTACTTTCAGCAAATACCTCAAAAGCATCACCTACCACGTCTTTATCTGTTTTTAGCAGACTGTAATGTTCCAATTCACCCACTACATAAGCTACTGATTTATCTTCCAGATTTATTACCTCGTTTTTATCAAATACCCCGTCTTTTGATAGCTCCTGTTTTACATCATCAAATAATTCATTAATCCTTTTCTTTACATCTTTGGGATTTTCCTCAAACCCGATACGGAATTTAGGTAGGGCAGTTACCTCATATTTTTCGTCCCATATTTTACAAAAAATTAAGCGTATCATTTCATTGCCTAATTTTTCTCTCCGGCTGATATTTGTATTTGCATATAGGGTATTTAACAGGCGGGTAAATATCAGTTTTAGATTGCTGGCGGGTTTTAGTTTACTCTTTACTATTCGCCCTATGTCTGCAAATGTTTCGCCACATTTAGGGATTTGCCATACATAGTTTGATTTTACTTCCCCTGTTTTCGGGTTTTTGTAGATATATTCAATTTCTTTGCCGTTTGTCCATACACCCCATGATGCAGACGTAGCGGTCATGTAGCTCATTAATTGCTTTACCCCGTCTTTTCGGCTCGGTCTCTTTAACTCAATAATGCCTAAAATATGTTCGTTCTGATCTCTCTTGTTTGAATCAGCGGTTTTGTAAATTACAATATCGGACTTTTCGCTTTTATTTTTGATATTGTTTTTTTCGCCCCTCTGTATAGATACCTCAATATCCATGTGGGTATATGGATAGTCATAGTCATTATATAAAATTGCCTCGTAATCCTGCCTTACCTTTTCTTCGGGCTTGTTTAAGTCAACAAGTTTTCCAGTTGCCCTATCTTTTTTCAAACCTTCTCTTGCCATTATTTTTGTATAAGTTGATTAAAAATCATCGTCTCAAATATCCTTACAATTTAACGGTGGGTTAAAAGTAGAAATTAAAGTTGTAAACAAAATTTTGTTAATTATTTTGTGTTGAAGTCCTAATGTGTGCTAACGTCTGAGTTAAACCTAAACGTTCCGGTTTTCCTGTCGAGAAATAATTGCCCTTTTGGGATTTCGGATTTAAAAACCACTTCCCAATAGGGCATTGTTATTTCTTCATTTTCTATTGAAAATGTACGTCTAATTTCAGTTATAGATAAAAATTCCTGTAAGCAAATATAGGCAACTCTTATGCCTTCATTTCTATCTCCATGAAATTTTATAGTTGGTTCTGGGAAAGAATGATTTACGCCACCTTGACAAGATTCAAACGTATCAACCCCATGTTTTCTCAAAACAAGTACCTCGTTTAATATTCCTTTATCTATTGTTTTGGGGTTTATTTGTGCATCAGGAATTATTTCAGAGGGTTCTTCATTTATTCCTCTACGCACTATTGATTTATGCGGTTTCATACTGTTGAAGTCTAATGTGTGCTAACTTTGGCTATGAATAGTACGAAGCATAGCGGAGTATTATTTATAGCCATTCTTATGCAAAGATATAAACTCTTTATCAATATTCCAAATTATTTTGATAATTGTGCTTAAAACTATTAAGAGCATACAATCCCTATCCTTGCACCCCTATATTGAGCAAGTTTGATTAGCAATTAGAACTACCACCCCTTCATAATGAATGAACATAGAGTTCGCTTTTATTCACTATTAAGCTAAAATGGCTTTTCTTTATTCACCAAGTTAGCGACTTAGTTCCCCCTTTATTTATCACCCGTAAAAGCAACGAGGGTGCATAATGACCGGGTTGTGGGATTGAACACATTGCCCGGATTAGGGTTTAACTACTATTTCAGTTGAGGTTTTTTGATTTTATCAGATCGTTCGGTCAACTATAGAAATAACACCGAATATATTTTGCAAATATAATAAAAAGGAAAACCGCCAACGCAATAACTTTAAGAAGTTATCAACATTGACGGCTGTGTGTTTTCCTGATCTGATAAATCGCTACAAAACTACAAAATTATATTTTATAAAACAATGAAAAATCAAAATATTTTACTTTATTAGCTTCACTGCCGTATAAATTCCCAAACCAAACCCCACACCTACCTTAAAGGCCGTTGTCTGCCAGAATTTCTTACGCTTTCGCTTTATGACTACATTCTGTAAACCCTGTACACTTACATAAGGGCTTTCATTGATTATCTCTACCGTTGGAATCTTGCGTTTAAAGATGTTTCGCAGCCCTTTCAGTCTTTTATTGCCAATCGTTACAGTCTGGGTGTTGAAGAATTGAATAGTATCTATTTCCAGTCCTCTCTTTACTATCCGGCCTTCAATCCAGTACCATTTATTGAAGGCGAGAAAGGGCTTTGGAACTGATATTACATTATTTACATCATCAAAAATGTCGGGGTCAAATACATCCGGTTCGTTAAAAGGAATGAATATAGTATCTAACCTGGTGCTGGTTATCACCCGAACCTGTGATTTAATGTTTTTTAACTTTGTATTCGCTATCAGGCCTTGTGCGATTGCCTGGTCTTTGGTGAGTATTATCTGATTTTGCTCTGCGATCTCTCTGCCTTGTTTGTCAATTATTCTTCTAAAGCTCTGTTCTTTGGATTCAAACTCACTCATTTGAGTTTCAAAATCTCTCGCCTGCCTTCTACTTTGACAGCCGTCCCATAAAAGGAAACCAATCACGACAATTAGCAAGGCAAAAATAGCGTATGTTTTAACTTTCTTCAATATCTTTTACAGTTAAATAAACTTGTTTTCCTGTTAATAATTCGTCCCTTATAATGGGGTATATCTCCCTGTAAGCATCGGTACTCCCGCCTATCCAGCCCCTTTTTTCTTCTATGGTATTATTATTGACAGTATTGCCTATCAAAATACATCCTGCAGTATCGTCCTCGTCATTTCCGATATGAATAAGAACGTATGTAAAATTGGGAACGTCTTGCAATTCTAACATTCCTTTATGAAATTCACCAAACTTTTTTAAATATCTGTTATGAAAACCCCCTTCAGTTCTTAGCTTTATTTCGTAAGTTCCCTCTGGAATTCTTGTTTCGCCATATTCTTTCTTTGTGCGGTATTCATCTTCTAATGTATAACCGTAAAATTGGCAATCTATTCTAAACAGACCCAACGTATCTCTTTTGCCACTTGAATATCTTAATACTTCTACTTTCATTTTTCTATTTTCAAGCTATCCGGCTTTTTGATGTCAAAAGCCCTCATTATCTGTTGAAGATAATCGGCTGTCTGATATGTCTTTATCTTTATAGAATCCAGTCGCCCCTTACACTTCTTCATCAGTCTCTTATGACATAAAGTGTCTGAATCACTGGGGAGGTTTTGGCTTAATGATGCCTTTGGCAACCAAGCCAAGATAAATAGCACGAGTAGTTTTTGCATTTGAGATGACTTGTGTTTCGATGCTTTGCACTTTATCGGGCAACCCTTTATATCCCTTTAATTCTGCTTTAATATCGCTTTGATCTTTTTCGACAAATAATAACCGGGTATCAGTAGCATAATAGTTGCCCAAAATAGACACTATTATCGCTACGATATAGATCATGTCCTTTAACGTAAAGGATAGTCGCTTATCCATTGTTGTTTCACTCATTTTTCGATTTCTTTTTTAACCTTATGAGCCAATCCGCCACCAACAAGTAAAGTTGATAATCCAAGAAATAATACTTGCTCAGATTCTCCTATCCACCCCTTAGCTATTAAATAAGCCGTTACCAAAGAGACGATTGCCCCGATTGCTGTTTTCTTCCCATTTAACCAATTCCATAACTTTTTTAAAAATTTCATGATTTTAAAGTTTAGTTCACAATTTAGTTACATTACTCTCTCCATAAATTGATTTTAAGTCAGGTAAAATTAGCGAATCTCTTAACTGGATGGGTGTCCATCCTATTTTGGTTGCGTCTAACTTATATTCTTTAACCGTCCCACTACTTCGCCAGCCGTTATTAATTAAGTCATTAGTAGGCAATAAGCGTTTATTTATGGTCGTATCATTGTGCATAATGAATTGTGCCTGGTAAATACTATCATTACCGGAAGTATAATGATAATTAGCCCATAAATAGTTTGGGGCTTGACTTGTATCACTACCCCAAATTACAGAAGTATCTATTTTATAAACCTTTAAACTATCATATTTGATAATAGTATCGGTTTGGGAATAGCCCTTTATCCCAGCGAAAAGCAGTATTATTATAATTATTTTTTTCATTATTGTGCGAGTTGTGATAGCATTTGTAAATTTGTACCATCGTAAATTAAGTGTAAAATCTGACCTACTTCTACATCCCCCGTTACTAAATCCTGATCATGTAGCTTTTTTATAGTCAAGGCTGCTAAAGCGTTGATTTGAAGTGTTGCTGCCCCTGTATTCACAACACTTATGTTAACATAAAAACTCATTCCTGTTGTATAAGCAGTAATCAGTGGCTCAACAATGCCATAACTATCATTTACGGAACTTGTATCGACATGATAATTCAAATTTCCATTTGCGACAATAGCTGTTCCATCATCTTCAACATAGAATAAAGGAGTATTTACATTATCTTCAACTTTTAAAGCAAAACTGGTGCTTGCTGCGGTATTGCTCTCTATATGAAGTCTTGCCGTAATTGAAGCAGCTAATCCAACACCTAAATCTCCTCCATTGAAAAAAGAAGTCCCTGTGCCAAAGAATCTTACTGCTTGTGTTGCTCCTGTACTTTCATATAGACTTATAGTACCTCCTAAGCCAGTGAAAGGTACTATTTCAACTCCTTGCTCACCACCACTTCTTCTCCATGTTTCAAACGCATTTCCAGATGCTGTTGTTAATTGTTTAATTATAGTATTATCGGGTCTTTTCCAGACCTCATTAGCATCACCGGCTGAACCTGTTGTTATTTCTTTTATAATAGAAGCATCACTTCTTGCGTATTTGATAATATTTTGCGAATTTGTCCCCGCTGATTTTATCTCTGAGTGAAACACTCCGCTTTTTGTTCTAAAAATAATCGCTGCATTTGTCGTAGGACTATTAAATTCCCATGTAATACCATCTGTATCATCGGAAGTAATATTGGTAATTACCGACCCGTTAAGAGATCTCATCCTAAGCGGATTTCCCGGACTTGCAGAAGATTGTATATCTAAATCTCCCACAGGGACTACCCCCCCTATTCCTACTTTATTGTTAAATATTGCCGTAGTATCAAAATATACATTATTGTTGTTGAATCCTTTAATAGTATCAACTTGTAAAGTAACAAATGATGAATCAGCACCTGAAATGGGAGCTACCCACGTCCCATCACCCCGCCAAAACGTAGAGCTACTGGCCGAAGTCCCTGAATTGAGATTAGTTACTGGCAGATTGCCTGTTACATCGGCTGCCAAATCAATTTGCGCCCTGACAATATCCTGTCCTGAAAGTGTAATATAATCAGGCGTGCCAGATACCGTAACGGCACTATGGCTGGCAGATGTATTAGCTACAATCTCATCCCATTTGGCTGATCCCAATATACCTGACTGTGTGGTATTTGCTTCGGGCAAAGTTGCATTAGTACCATCAGATGAATTAACATCTATTGTTGTTGCTGTAATTGTACCAACGCTTAAATCAGTAGTTACATTGCTAACTTTTGCAGTGTTAGCCGTTACATCTGTGTTGGCGGATACACTATCTTGAAAATTTGCTATTTGTGAAGAAACTATATCACCGCTCAAAGTATCTACGGTAGGATTAGGATATGTACCGCCCAACTCCCCCCCAGCACTCCCATTAGGTGCTCTTGAATCTGTCAATCTACTATCAGTAGTATCAACTTTTAAGTCCAAACTATCCTGTAAATCATTAATAGTAGATTGAGCCTGCGTTCCTGTATGATTTGTCCTTGCAAGATAAAATGATGCAGCTTGGGCATTTAAACTATCGCTATTATCTACTAATCCATCATCGTTATTATCATAAACGGATTTTAACATATCACCTCCCCCAGCCGGAGTTGCCCAAGTAGCATCCCCCCGCCAAAATGTCGAGATGCCCGCATCTGTGCCAGAATTAAGATTACCTACTGGTAAATTACCTGTTACATCGGCAGCAAGATCAACCTGAGCCCTTACAATGTCCTGCCCCGATAGGGTGATATAATCGGGAGTTCCTGACATAGTTATTGCTCCGGGCTTTGCTTGTATGACCCATTTTGTTCCGTCAAATACCCAAATCGGATTAGAAGTGGCAGAAAGTCCCGCAGTATCCATCAAACTGCCAAGATAATAAAGAGGTTTCTCAAAATTAACGCTGTCTTTTACGTCAATGATCCCTCCACTCAATGCTTTTAAACTATCAATTATAATGGAACGATGACGCTTCTCTGCCTGCGGATAAGCAAATAAAGGAATCAGTAATAATATAAAGAGTAATTTTTTCATTTTAATTATTTAAAATTGCAATATAACCAATAGTTCCGGTTGTTAATCCTGTTATATCAAATCCATTTACGGTAAAAGTGCCGAGATTTTCCCACCCCAGTCCATTAGGATCAATTATAAAGACCTCGAAAGAAGTATTTGCCATTGCAGAGGTAAAAGCAACTGTTTGAGATGAGCCAGTTAATGTTATACTCCCCGAACGATAAAAGCCCCTTAAAATAGCACCAGTCATTTTCTGGCTTTCAAAACTGCCCCCCCCTATATCTTTTGAAACATCTAATAAATCCGTATTCTCTAATTCAGATACGCTATTTGAATATTCAGATATTTTTTCATTAGCCATAATTGCAAATTTAACAATTAATCTTAATATGATTGTCCTTTCTGTCCGAAAAGGTTAAATTATAAACCGCTTGACGATTATTATCATACTTGGTATCATTTATCTCTGTCAGTTTAACACGTTTTTGAAGAATACCATAATCGCAATTTTTTATGTTATAATCTGTAACCTGAATAGTATTTGCTTGTAATAGATTATCTAAAATATTACCTATACAACAAGGTATTACGCCTATCTCGCATTTATAGTTATAAGTTAACTCATTTCGTATTTGAAAATTTGTATAATTTATGTCTTTCCATAATTCTTCTTCGAACTCTGTTTGTCTTTCGCCAAAGAAACCAGGTAATCTCACTGCTTGATACCAATTTATATCCGTATAATCAAATCCATCAATTATCTCCCCATTTTGTATCCATTCTATCCAAATGGTATTGTCTGCCAATTCTGGCGAATAAGTCTTGAGATTATAATTGATGGAAAAAATGCTATTCGCCCCTAAGATATTTACCCTGTCCGTCCTTATTCTATAATTCCCCTCACCTAAACTGCTCAGAACATCTGCCCATCTTAATTTGAATCCCGTTAATAATGGATTGCTCAACGTTCCTAATCCATAAAATGTCCCATAAGTAGAACCATCTAAAACGGCAACCTGACTATATACCCCAGCAGTTTCTTGCTCCAAGAAGAAATCTATCGTATCTGTGGGTTGAAATACAAGAAAAAGAACAGATGTTATATCGTTCTGATAGTTTTCACTACCTCCGGCTAAGACCAGATTAACATAGCAACATCGTGCAATGAAATTTTTATCTTCTTCCGTTAGGAATACCTGCTCAATTATAGTGTCAAGCACTGCGATTGTTGCAAATCCTCGCAATGACATCGGTGTTCCATTACTTAAATTAGTCGTTATCATTCTTTTATTTTTAAATCACCAGATTCTAAAAATTTCTGTGTGCCATCTTCTTTTAATTTAGGATTGTCGAGAATGCCGCAATCTGTTGTACATACATATTTTAAAATAGTTCCAGTATTTCCTACAATATACCCATCGGTCAATGTTAATATTTTAACATCTAATAGTTGTTTGAGCGTGCCCGATGATTCCTGTGTCCAATTATTACCTCCATCAATCGTTCTATAAATCTCGCCACCGTCGCCACATACTATGCCATTATCTGCATCTATAAATGAAATGGATCGTAATGTTGGATTTCCTGAAATAGTAATTAAAATCCAATTATTGCCCCCATCAATTGTCAGTAATACTGTCCCACCATGTCCGGCAATCCAGCCTATATTGGAATCTATAAATTGTATCTCTTCTAATACGCCTGTAAATGGAGATGTTTGAGGATTCCAATTAGTTCCGCCATCCGTTGTATTAATAATAGTCCCGCTTATTCCTACCGCCCAACCATTACTGCTATCTATGAAGAATATTGAATTTAATTTATTTGATGTACCTGATGTTTGTGCTGACCAGCCCGTTCCGCCATTTGTTGTTTTGAATATTACGCCTGTAGTTCCGCAAACCCATCCTATTGTAGCACTTGCAAAAGCAAGATTAAATAATCCCTTTCCCGTAATTGGAGCTTTTGATACCCATGTATCGCCTCCATTAATGCTCTTTAATAATGTTCCATTATTACCGCATGTATATAATATATTAGAATCAAAAAATAGTATATCTCTTAATAAATTAGTTGTTCCGCTGGGTATAACTACCCATGTTTCACCGGCATCTGTTGTCTTTATTATAGATCCCGATCCTCCGCAGGCAAATCCATTGTTTATATCTAAGAAATCAATGCCTAATAAGGTATTTGCAAAAGGAGGGCCGAAAACGCTTACTATTTTCGGTTCCCATGCGCATCCTGTAGATTCATTACAGGCAGTGCCTAATCGCCCGCTAATCTTATATTGAGAGCCAGGATTCAACTTGTTAAAATCTATGCTGCATTCTACTTCCACGTAATCTAAAAATGTGGTATAGATTGTTTTATTTTGTCCTGTTAATGGTATTAAAGGATTGTTTACAGCGCTATCTCTGAAACTCGACAATTCCCAGATGTTCAGCAGCCCTCCCTGTTGATACTCTTCAAGTCGGACTATCGCATATAACACTACTTCTGACAGGATTCCTACTAATGCTGTGAATGTTATTTTTATGTCCGTATTTTCAGACAAGATGATGTTGCCCTGAAGGTTATTACTTGACTGATCGAACGTGTCTACCTGTCCGCTCCATCTTGTCGAGGGATCACCAGTGTCATCAGTATCATATTCATAAACCCTAATCGCAGGCGAAATGAATCTATAATTAGTATTCACCGTCCCATCGCTTACTTCGGCATCGACAAATATCACTATCTCATATCCGTTTTGTGCAGAATAGTTTGAAATAAGTCTGTTTAATCCATTTTGAAGTTTATTATTGTCATAAAAAATAGTATCAGCATCAAGCAAGTTGATCCAATCCATCCATTGCAATTTAATTCCCACATCCAAATCATAATGTTGTTTGTCTCCGACCTTAGCCATCTTCTTGATCTTAATGAAGTTAAACTGTGAGTCTGCAACCAATTTGAATCCTCGAATGGAATCCACATCAATTTCTTGAATTCCATTAGAGATAATTGTAGTAGTGAAGTCAAAAGGAATATCCGTAAGTTCAAAGAAATTACCCGTACCTGAATTATATGCGACAAGTTTCAGATTGAGTGTATTGATAACAGCACTTAAAGAAAGGTCAAGCCAAAAATCCGAACTTACCAAAATCCCATCTTCCACCCATCCTTTAAAATCTGTTTTTCCTTGTGTCCCTTTATCGAATGGATGCTCATAAAATAAATTTGAATCAATACCTATTAAATCCGGTATATCATTGTTTTTTATGTAACTATTTATATCAAGTAAGACATTAACTAACTTACTTTGATCAATCGAAAGCGTATGATCATTAGTTGCAACGGAAATAATATATTTTCCATTGTCAATTAAAGATTGCTGCGTAATCGTATAATCAATATCTGCCGTTATTACAAGTTGATTGCTTACGATATTACCAACAACATTAGATAATATCCCATTGACACCTGAATTACTTCCATTGTCAGCCACTGCGAAAAGAGTGTCGAAAGCATAATTGGTATCTATATTTTCAGAATTGTCTATATTTTCATTTAGAAATATGATATTTAACTGAAATTCAGTATTACTTTGTAAAAACAGGTCGTTAAGACTGTCTATTTTGATCATTATCGCTGTCGTTTCATCGACAACTATCTTATCTTCATTGGATGGATTTGAATAAGCAATAGAATCCTTTGTGAATTCAACAGGGGTGAATCCGTTATATTGTTCATCATAATAACCAACATTTCCAAAAGTGTCAGGCACTTCTGAATCATCTAATATATGTTTGATTATTGGATTTAATAACGTACGTGTTGATTCAAATCTTGCTATATGTCTTAATGAGAAAGCATCTATGAGATAATCCGGTTTTATACCGGCCTCCAGGTTGTCAATAGTATCAAAAAAGGGAGTTATGGTAAATATTTCCGTTATCTGGAATTTTTGATGATATGAATTCCCTGCATCTGGAATTTGTATATTTTTAATCTTTACTTCATCACTGATTACTTTCCAGCTTTCATTGGTTCCTGATGCAGTCGCTGTTTTCTCGGTGCTTGCATCATATTCAGATTCGGTGAATTCAACAGCCCATTTTTTCGTGCTTATCCCGTCAACTTTAGAGATATATCCTACCGGATCGTTATTTTCTACGAAATTGGAAAAGTAATTCATTCCCAATAATTTCGTTTTTCCGTAAACCACAGCATTGCCCGAAAAGGCAGGCAAGGTAAATCCAGGATTGCCATCGCCATCTGTCGTATCAAAATCATCCTGACAGGTCATTTCCAAATCCGTGAGATTTGTTATAATGTTATTTCTTTTATCCACTGAATCAAAATCATTGAAAAATATATCATCGCCTACTGCAAAGCCATCATCCTGCCAACTTCCTATCGTTCGTTTAATTATATTTTTATCTATTGTCGTTACGTTAAATGCATCGCTATTTGTTGCCGAAAAGGATAGCCAGGATATATCTATCTCCGTAATCCTTTTCATCTTCTGCCCGACAAATCCTAATAAATAATGCGTAAAATCAGTCAGATTCTGATCTAAATTTATCCCATTAATAAACTGGTTATAATATTTCCTGCTACTTATTAATATCATTGGCTCTTTTTATATTAGTTTTCATATATTCTTTATCCTTATCCGATATTTTACCTGCAAAACCCAGAATCTCATTTATGCTTATTACCCCTTTTTTTGCCTTTTCCATCAAATATAATGCATCGTTTTTTTTATCAGATGGTAATTTATTTATCATTTTTGACGTTAATTGGTCGTGAACTTTTCTTACTTTGTCAAGTTCCTTTAACGACTTTTTTAATTGTATTAACATGTCTTCTATCATACTATTTTATCTTTTAAATTTCTTGTGAATATTTCCTTTATCCTAAAATCAACATCTGCCCACGTGCCATCAGGATTACCTTCTATCCTTTCAAATTTCCCTTGCTTTCCATCGGAGGTTGTAAAAAAGCTATTATCTGCCAAAGTTACATAATCCTGAAAACAAAAAGGTATTCTTATGTTTTCAAACTTCTTATATTGACTATGGTTTATAGGTGTTGGCACGAAGCTATTGATGAAATAATAATCAGTATGAAGTATTTCTGCATTCATTATTGATTTGTAATTAGGATGTACCAGTTTACCATCTGTTGGTATAATTTTGGGTACTCCAGTATAATCATTTGCCAAATGCAACGCTCCTACTCTCCCTGTTACCTGATTTGAATAGAAATTACCTTTAACAAAAATATCTACGATTTTAGCTAAACTTAATATAATCTTTTCTACCCTTGTCAATCCTTTTTTCCTTGATGGCAATGAAACAGGTAAGTTTATTTGCTCCAAATCTTTTATCATTACATTTTTTCTATTCTTAATGATTTTCGGCTCTGTTATTCTTTGAAAAGTTGTTTTGTTAACTTCATAATTGATTAATGTCGTATCATCTTTTTCGTCAATTTGAAATTGTAAATTGAAATTGGATTTTATTTCATTAGCATTGTATGCGAATTCATTTAAAAGTACATTTGGTAGTACATAGCTTGTTTGATTATCAAAGAAATCTTTACGTTCTATTTTTATTTTTCCATTTCTTACAACTATTTTTCCATTTATGAGTTTCTTGAAAAATTGTAACAAATCATAATAGGTATATAATTGTCCTTTATTTGTCGGAAATCCTTTGTCCAATATTGTGGTGGAAGAATCTTCTTTTATAGGAAGTATAATTAATTTTTGCCAATTCGGATCATTAAATACCGTACTTTCAAAAGTATATCCTAAATGTGCTGCCCCCTTTTCAAGTAATAATTGTAATCTCATCGCTTTAAAATCTCGCTTTTTAGAAATAAGATTATCAATTATATCTTTTATTAATCGGATCACTGCAAATATGATTATAGTTAAATAGACTATCTCTACAATAGCTTTCGCTATTTGGATTATAGTAGCTCCTAATCCACCAGTTACCCCTCCTGCTGTTTCGCCAGAAACATCAATGATAATATTGGCTGTTCGTTGTATTGATTGTATAATTTCTTTAATCAATATAAAGAGAGATATACTAATTATTACTACTGCCTGATAATCCGGTATATGTGCCAAAACATAAGATATATTAACGAAATCGCTATCTTTTATTTCTCCCTTTGAATATAGATAGGCAAAACTAATCGCCTGACTACGTTCGGTTAGTTGATTTGTCCCGCCTTGTTTCTTTAATTTTACCAATATCTTATTACAATCAATAAATTTCATGTCATTAGGCATATCTAATATTCCCGTAAATACCGTAATAGCACCAGTACCGCTTACTATCTCTATTTTTAATTCCGGTGGTTCATAAATGCCTACTCCTATCCCGTTAATACCATCCTGCACCCATTGACGTATTTTGTCGCTCTCGTCCAATACAAATTCTAATTCATCTGTTTCAATGGCTGGTTGTATTTCATCCCCAAATGTCATGGCAATAGTAATCCCTTGCCAGTTATTAGCGACCCCAACTAACTGGTTATCTAAATAGAAATTGAGTTTAATACGGCTCATAATCTTGGGACTTTATAATGAGTTATTTTTTTTCTATTTTGATATTTGACTATATTGATGATCTCTTTTGTCGAGGCATCGAAATAACTCTCTACTTTAGGGATGTTCTTTTCAAAAGATTCCCTCATTGACTTCATCTCTGAAACTAATTGTTGAACTTGCATATCGCTGGTAGGTATATTTTGTGGGATGAATCTGGAATTATCTATATAGTTTGCCATTTGTGCATCATAAGTGCCTTCATTCATAGCTTTTAATTGAGGCAAATATTTTTCCGTTGCTTCATGTTTTACAACATATTCACGTCCTTTCTCTCCCGCTATTATCAATGTCGGCTTATCAGGTGTTTCTCCGCCTTCCTCGAATCCTGGCAATGATTCTATCGTCCTCGCAAATGCCTCACCTATGCCGAACTTCGCAATGGCTTCAAGCACGTTATCACTATTCGAGACCAGATTCCAAAAGGCACTTATCTTTTCTGCCGTCTGTTTTTGTTTTTCTGCTTCAAGTTTAGCCAGTAATGCTTTTGCTCTTTGCTCCTGTTCGAATTTTAGGGAGTTATCTAATCCCTGGGCTGCCAACGCCTCCTGCCTGGATATTTGCTTCTCTGTGGCTTGTATCTCCGTATCAGCCGCCTTAATAGCTGCATCTGCTCGTCTATTTAATCCTTCAATGATACCATTAACTGCTATGTCTGCTAATTCCTTTATTTCAGCTAATTGTTCTTCACGCATTTTTTTCTCTTTAGCCAGCGCATCCTCCTTTATTTTGTTTAGATTATCTTGATGTTCTTTTTCTAAAATTTCTAATACATCTAATTGGTGGGCTGTCAAATCTTCACGTGCCATGCCAAAGATGCCAGCTTGTTTTAATCTATTATCAAAATTTATTTTTTCCTGATCAGTCAATGATTTAGCGCCAAATAAAACGTCCTCTTGAAATGCCAACTCTTCTTCTACCCTTTTTATTAATTCTTTTCTCTCTTCTTCTGCCCTTTTTTTCGCCTCTTTCGCCAATTTATCTTCTTCTTTTTTAAGTGAAATTAATTTTTCAAGGATGTCAATTTCGGCTTGAGTAGCATTAATCTTAGCTTTTGCAGCTACAATATCTGCATCTGTTTCATTTTTCTTTAAAGTTGCTAATAACTTTAAATCTTCCTGTTCTGTTTTAAGTCGATCTTCCAATATATCTAAAAGACTTATTTTTTCTTTTATTATTGCTGCTTCTTTTTTTATTATTTCTGTTTGTTCTTTTGTTATTTTTATTAATTTTTCTGCTTCTGTTTCTTCTCCCTTTAATTGTGCAATTATTGCTTCTCTTGCTTTTATCTCTATTTCTATTTCCCGTCTTCTTGCTGCTCTTGCCAAAACTTCCTCTGCTGTTAGTTTTCTTAAATTTTTTATTATCGTACCACTCTTTAAGATAACATCATTTTGCTCTACAAACTCTCCATTTACTTTTCTTAATTGCAATGAGAAGTCCTCCAATTCATCACCCAAATCAATTATTGCTTCGGTTTGCTCTTCAATGGCTTCTTTATTCCTAATTTTTAAAATAGCTTTTTGTTCTTCTATAAAAGCTCTTGCTGCATCTGTTGAAATGCCCAATGCTTTCCCAAATTTATCAAATTCAGTTACTGCTAATGGGACATCTTCTGCAAGTTTTAAGATTAATTTATCTAACTCCTCCTGTTCATTTTTATTAAGGTTCGTTTTCTCTGTCAATTCATCATATCTATCTATTAAAGGAGTTACATTTTTTTCAAGATCATTTACTATCCCTGCCTGTTTTTTAAATTCATTAGTAGCTTTTTCAGATCCCCCAAGAAGTTCACTTAATTTTCCTATCAAGTTCGTAAATCCCTGTGTTGCACTTCTTAAAAATGGTGTTAATTTCCCCCCTATTTGTATTGCAAGCCCTTGTATTGCGCTTGTTGCCTTATCGGTATCACCTATCAATGTATCACGCATAATGTCAGCCATCGCCTTAGCCGAACCTTCTGCATTCTCATAGCTTGTCGTCAAAGTATCTATCTTTTCGCTATTATCTGCTATGATAATGGCTGCTGCTGCTGCTCTTTTTCCAAATAAATCTGTTGCTGTTTTTACTTTGTTTGTTGACCCCCTGACTTGCTCCATCGCATCCTCCCATGATATACCTTTATCAGCAAGTTCTATGAAGATATTCCTTAAAGAAGTGCCTGCTGTTGAGGCATCCAATCCTGAATCAACTAATGTAGAAAGGACGGCTGTGGTAGATTCTAATGAGGAGTTAACGGCTTTAGCAACAGGGGCAACGGATTTCATTGCATCCTGAAAAGCCGATAAATTTAATGCAGATGAACTAAAAGATAAAGCCATTACATCCGTAACCCTTACTGCTTCTTCGGCTGAAAGTCCAAATCCCTTTATTGTTTTAGCTGCGACAAGGGCAGATTGTGCTAAGTCCTCGTCTGTTGCCGTTGCAAGGTCAAGCGTTGCCTCTGTCGCTGCGATTATCTGGGGCGTTGTGAAGCCCAGCTTTGCGTAAGCTAACTGTAATTCTCCGACCTGTGAAGCGGTCTTTTCTGTGGATTCTCCTAAACGTTTGGCATCATTTGTAAGCAAAGCAAATTCTTCATCGGTAGCCCCTGAGATAGCCCTTACTTTTGCCATTTGTTTCTCAAAACCCGCAAATATGCCTATCATATCTTTTAGCCCTTTGACAACTAAAGCTATCCCGCCAGCTAATCCTAACGCCCCTAATAATCTCGTTGCTCCCTGTAATGCTATTCCGTAATTTCCTACTGATCGTTGATTATTGCCTATCGAAGCGTCTAACTTCTTGAGATTAGCATCCTGTTGTTTGATTGTCGTAAGTAATTTACCACCTACACTTGCATTTGCCCTTTGTGCTGCTGAAAGCTCTCTATATCGTTGCCTATTTTTTCCTAAAGTAATATTCAGGGCTTCCATACTTCCCTTTCTTGCTCTATCTAAAGTAGCTCCCTGTTTATTAGCCCTGTTTTGGCGTTGGATAGCATCTCGCAGTTTTGCTGTCTCAATACCTACATTGGAATTCGCTACTTTTAATTTCTGCTGTGCCGTTGTAAGGGCTTTTATGGCTTTCTGGGATTCGTCTACAACCTTTTTTTGAGATCGAAATTGCTGTGATTGCTGTTTAACTGCCTCGCCTGCTCCCTTGCTTGTGGGTACTATGCTTTTTGTCGCTTCTTTAATCCCATTAATTGACTTCTTCGCATCCTTTTCTAAGGTTTTATAGAGATTTATAAGACCATTAAAACCGGCTTCGACATCGCCCTTGTCAACGAGTTCCGTATATTTTATCGGATTTGCCATTTAAAATATTTTCGCATTAAATAATACCTGAATAGAATAAACCGGATTATCTTTGCCGTTCCAATCAAGATCCAGCCAATTAAAGATAAAAGCAGATTAATAAGAAATATCAATCCCTTACCCAGATATTTTAACCCTCTTTTTATCATAAACATTTGTCATTAAGCTATAAAATTCAAATACAGTCATGTCTTTGACGTTTCTCATGCTTTCTTTTTGTAGATAAGCACAAAGTTGTTCAAAATCCTTATCATGCTGTTTGTCGTCTCCGAATCCGTTGAAATTGGCAATGTCGGTCATCCCCAGGACGTGCCTTTCTATGTTATTTATAAGTTCGCCATTGTCTTTTTTGTCTAAAACCTCCTCAATCTCTAATAGCAATTTCTTCTTTTCTTTCGATGTTATCTCCTGAAATAGCCCCTTTTCAAAGAACTCTGGGAAATACTCATTCAGTTCTTCATGGATTTTTTTTTTACGTCAAATTCTTGTATTAATTTCTGTGTTAATCCAATATCAGACAGCTTTTCCTTTATTTTTCCTAACGAATTCTCTGAATAATCTGTTATTTCCTTTCCGTTTATGCTATTTACAAAACAGCAGAATCCCAGATGTGCCGGATTGACCTCATTCAAACTATGCCAGAACAAATGTCTGACGTTAATTAATTCCTTAATGGCTTTGTCCTTTTTGTCATGCTTCATAAACTCGACAATCATCTCAAAATGCCGGTCAAAATCAGCTATTGTGCTGCCGATTCCTTGCTCTACGAGTTGATATTTTTGCACTTTTGAAAATAAAGTTATAGGCAGGTTCTCAATGCTATCATACAACCTGATAGTATGCCTCTTTAAACCTTTACGAATCGTTATATCATTCATGGCGTATAAGTGTTTAATATGCAATTTTCATTCTTATAAAATATGGTACACTCAAATTTCAATGCTCCGTATTTATCTTGCAGATATTCCGGCTTGATCTCATCAATGGTAAAATCATTAAATACTTCTTCGACTTCATCCGTTACTCTATTGATTTCAAGTTTATCCGGCTTTAAAGTGGCTAATTTGATTATTACATCTTCTTTGAGCTTTTCGACAAAACGATATTGAAATGTGTTATCAATTTTCTCCATATCAAAGAATAAAATGATAGATATATCACGCTCGATCTGATGTGTACCTTTGTTGCTATATTCCGTTATTTCGCTGGGGTCGGGGTAAATGAACGAATAGCTTTGTATATTATCATTGGGAAAAGCATCATAATAATCCTTTTTCCATGCCTGAAATATTGCAGGGTAGTTCACTTTGCGCCCATTCTTTAGCCTTGTCCCTTTGAAAGCTCTGCCAAATGATTTCTCAAGCCATGATAATGTCCCCAGTACGGTTTGAATATTCTTTATTTCTTTGTCTAAAAGAACCGGATCGGTGATTGCTTGTTCTATGGGATTTTTGTAGCTCATAATTTTAATAATTCAATCAATAAAATTGATTGAATATCTTTTTGTGCCATTTTTTTTGTTAATCCCTGTAAATGTTCTAATGCAAATCTTTTTTGTATCAAAGAATATTTATTCAAATTGCTTTTAAACTCATTCCATGCCTTATAAAGTTGTTTCAATTCCGTTGCTTCGTCAGCTTCTATTAAAATCTCAGTCATTGTTCTCATATTACCATCTGTTTATCTCGCATTTTTCATTTACTGATCTTGTCTTGGCCGGTATCGGACAGAAACACTTACTACATACTTCCAGCTTGTTAAAATCGCATGTAGCACACTTTAAAGCCCTTAACTTAGCCATTGCTTCAATTTCCTTGTCAGGGAATATATAATTGCCCCAACCCTCTACAATGCGTTGCAACTTACCTTTATTTGTCTGGCAATTCTTACATGGCTGCCCTGATATTTTTGAGGAGGTCATTTTTTAAGTAAACATCTTTAAATTCGTTAAGATTCTCATCCGTCAAAAATAGTATTTCTTCTCCATATTCTTCCAGTAAATTTGTATCTTCTTTTATAGGATCAGAATCTATTCTTATGCCGTCCCTCTGTAATTTTACTTTTATGCTGCTATGAAATTCTCCGGTATCTCTTAATGTGGTTCTGTCAAATGGCTGCCCCTTTAATTTTTTTATTTGAACAGTTACAGGGCTATAAACAGGCAATTTTGCTCCCAATCCATCTATGCCCCTTTCAAATAATTGATCTTCAGTGATAGAATCCTCAATGATATTGTGATTCCTTAATGCAGATTCACCAATGAACCTGTTGAGATTCTTTTTTATTCCCTGTAATTGCGATATTTTCCTTTTAAATGGCATAAAAAAAGCCGTCAGGATATATCCTTAACGGCTATTTTAATAGAGTATAAGATTATTATTTACTTTTTTTTTTCAATTCACCGTCAAAAAATTTCCATTCACTATCTTTTGGTAGTTTCCATGAAGGCGAAATCTTCTTATTTATTGGATGATTGAGAATATTTTGGGCGTGCTCTTTGGAGAAACTACCCTTCTCCTTATCCTTTATGAGTTCTACCATGATTAGTTGGTTAAGTCAGAAAGTGCATCAAAATCAGCAGGCGTGGCTTTCTTAGCTCCATTTGACCAACCTGGTTCTAATTGAAATCCCAATCTGTTTTTATTCGTAGTCCTTTTCTTCAGTTCCAAATCCAGCATGAAAAAGGTGTTATTACTTAATTTGAATCCTTCGGGTACTGTTCCGTTAAGATTATAAATGATATTGCCATCATTGTCAACGAAATAAACATAAAGAATTTTTTCGCAAGTAAGTTTCTTAAAACTCGCTACAGTTGGTTGAGGGGCGCCTGATAAAAAACCTGTAAATACAGTAGGTTCAAATCCAGTTATGACAGTCCGAGTTGTCAATTCTTCAGTGATTGCAGCTCCTGGTTCGTTTTCAATATCATCTACTATCGGAGTAACTAATGACTTGGTATCATCTACAGCTGCGAGAGTAGTTACCCATTCTGCCAATGTAATAATCTCTGTTTCAGTCGGGTCGGGAAATGGCGTTACAAGATGGGTAGCGCTTTGGAATTTCTTTTTTCTACTAAAAACTATTTTCGCTATCTCTGAAAAATCAATAGGACAATCAAAGTCCGCTATTGATTCAAGAGTTGCTGGATTGGGACATGCACATAATTCTGACATAATTTTTATTATTAAAGATTAATAATTGTACAAAAATAATTTAAATATTCTATTTATAAAGGCAATTTATTTAACCTATAAATCAGTAAATTGAAACTCCTCTCTTATCGGCACTGTCAAACTATCCAAAGCTGAAAAATCAAATTCCGTTTCTTCAATAGCTTTTTCAAGTTTAAATAAAAGTCCTATTTTTCTGTTTTCGTCCGTTCCTTTCAGTTCAAATAACGCTAAATCCCTTGTCTCTTTTTTGATTGCATTTGTGCGAGTTGAATTATATATCTTCTCTAAGACATCTGCTGCCATTTGCATACCTATAAGATTGGCGAAGATTTGTTTTTGATCACTTATCAGGTTTGTCAGGTCAATAGTAGCCGTCAATTCAAAATTCAGTCCATGTGTTTCTGAGGTTACATCAATATCGTCAATATCAAATAACTCTATTCCAGTGTAATTTTCGATACGGATAGGTCTTACGGTGAAATATTTTGACCTGTTAGGTTGGTCTGATAAGTCCCATCCCCTATTTAGCGCCTTTACGCTTCCCAGGTCATCCTGTTTATATCCTATGTAATAAGTGCCACCGGTATAAGTCAGATAGTCTAAGTTAAAATCTGTCAGATCGTCCCATTTAGAGTTGTCTGCAATAGTGTTCAGTGAAAATGTTTTGATAGCTGTCTTTTGTGAGCTATGAAATAGATATATCGTCAATCCGGCTTTTACTCCATCAAATTCGCTTCCAATAGCATCAATGACAACCTTTAGATTGTTATTTTTGTTGAGATTAATCTCATATCCTACCCAAAATCCACTATTAGAAATGGGGTCATCCATGATATTTGCTTGATCAAATAATCTCAACTTATCTAACAATGCCTTTGTCTGTGGTTTTTTCTTCTGAAATACCGATTGAACTACCTTTGCGATAGTTCCCTTTTGCATATCTAATATAAATGTATTAAAATCGGCATTTGATAAACTTTCGGGGACGGTATTTCGTAAGTTTTCTATCGTAACAATAGAATGAAAATCTTGAAAGAAAAGATCAGAAGAAGATGTAAGATTTGGAGAAGTAAGAATGGCAAACTCCGCTTCAAGCGGTTGTCGCCATCCCACTACCCCAGAAAGATTTGTTTTAATAGTTGATATATCATACATCAAAATAGCATTTAATTAAAATATTTGTTCAACCATTCCTTTCAACACATATAGTCTTCCCAACACCGTGTTGGCGGGTATCACAGCTCCAGTATCATTAGTGATCCTCAGCTCTCGAGATGCAGAATCAATCTGAATAAGATCTGTGGGCACTTCATTTAAGGTTAGGGATTTATACCCTGAAGCCTGTTGTGAAATTCTGTTATTTAGACCCAAAAACCGATTAGTGCTAAAACGAAGATCAAGAGCTACTGTATGCGTTATTAAAGTTGCAAAATTAACAGCCCCAACAAAACCCGTAACCCCCACAGGTAGACCATCTTTCGTTAAAGACATAGAAAGAGCTGCTGTATCGAATGTTGTAATATAAGTTACTGGAGTAGTTCCATCTGAGCAAACCTCAGTTGCTTTAAAGTTCCATGCTCCGGTTAAAGGATCAGTTGAAGCATGTCTTGGATAACAGAAATTATACAAGTAAGTTGCTTGTCTTCCATCAAGTTCGACAATAAGAGGCGTTTCAGACCAATTAATCCCAGCCACCTCATCAATAGCCATATCAGACTTTGGAGCAACAGCATAAACGTCATAACCAGGAGGAGATACTACTAAGCGGAATCCCAATTCTGAAATAGGGGGGTCGGGAGGTGCTTCTATAACCAACCCATATGCCTGAACCTCTACGGCTTGTGATTGAGCAAAGTCAATTTCTAATAATGCAGAAGGCGCTCCTGATAACTCTGCAAGTATGCCATCCAATATCTCTTTAAAAAGAGGATGCGTTAAAGCAAGCGCAGTGTCTGAACCATTCATAAATGTTTCACCATCATTTGCCCCTGCCGGAACCCTGACCAATAATTTTACATTCGTCCCCCTACCTGACTTATCTACTCTCTTTGACCCAAGAGACTTAATACTGGTTCTTATTCCTGACAATTCCTCAATTGCTCGCATAACTGCAGAGCCTATCAACTCTGTTTGCACCATCCACTGTGATAATGTAGCATCAAAATCACCTCTTATGTTTGCATTTCTTAATGACATTTTTTCTAAATATTATGTCCCTGTTTTTAGGAACTGGTTAATGTCCAGTAAAGGACTATTTTAAGTTATTTAAATTTCTGTATCCCAACTGTAACCCAAATCTGTTAATTCTGTCTTGATAGCCGTCTTTGAGGCAGCATCACTCTCCGTATTATCCCGAACAAAAATACGATTCAGCGCAATGGGTGTGTCGCCATCTTTACTGATATATGGAATTACCTGCTTTATCGTCTCGTTTACGTTATCGTAATCGGGTTCAGTAATGCTTTCTATTATCCAACTAAGTTCTTTTGCCATAATATTATATTTCTGTTGCAGTCCATGCCACAATTCCGGTATAGGGTGTTTTAAATCCTATTCTGAACCTGTCTGTTTTTACTCTTGTAATGTACGGAACATGAGCTGCACTGGAATCTTCAAGTGTTATTTTTACAGATGGTTTAGATAGGAAAGTAATTTCAAACATAACTCTCATTACTTTTCTCCCATCAAATGAGATAGTCCCATCAATTACATTGCTCCCTATTGCGAGATGTTTGGCCATTATAAATCCGTTAATTTAGCATCTGATAATATCTCATCGGTAAATAACACTTCGGCATCATCTACTTCGTAAGTAAAATATTTCATTGAATTTACTGTCTTGCTTCTTCTTACAACAACTCCCGCTTCTCCTAATTTACTCATCGTCTCTATTTTGTAGCCATCTCTTTGTTGTTGAGTATATAACAAATCTAAAGAATCCACGATCGTAGCAGATGGATAAACATAATGTCTTACCATTGTCTGTTTATCACTAATAGAAAGTGTGTCCCAAGTAACATTCAAATCAATCAAGGCATTTCTGAATTGGCAATAATTATAACCCACAGCTGCATAATAAATTTCCCATTTTTTCGGAGAGGATATATCTGCATATCCAGCAAGGATTACCGTATCAGCTACAAAAGGATTATTGCCAAATAAACTATCTCTTTCCCAATCAGTTACGGTTATACCAACTGTATCTGTGCCACCTATAATATAAGCATTAAGCAGATAAATTTGTCCATAACTTGCTAAAGACAAAAAGGTGAATAATATTAAAATTATGTTTTTCATAATCATCTTAATTATCAATTATTGCTATCCAATCAACAGGATCACCCCCCGTATGAACGCTATGAGAAGCATTGGTGTTTGTGGGTAGAAACTGAAAACTTGTATTGCTTTGATTTCTTATTGATACAGTAAATCTATTATTGCTACTGCTTGCATCGTTAGCTACTATCCTGGGTGCCGAACCTGTAGGAAAAGCAACAGGGAATGTAACTGTTTGCCATGTACCACCTCCATTTATTGTTGCCCTACCCGATTGAATAGTTGCATGAGCTTCAATATGACCTCCAAATGTTATCTGATCAACGGTGATACCTGTACGGTCTACCAACATCCATGATGTAGCAGCACTGTTTGCATCATTAACAAGTCTGAAATTAAGTTGTTCACTTCCCGTTAAAATATCCCATGATTTATTATCTAAAGAAGCATTTGTCTGCCGGATCTCTATACCCCCTCCGGTAGTTAATGACCTGATACTGGCCACAGAACCGCCCCCCGACTGTGTTCCTATAATACTTGCTCCTGTTAAATTTCCACCATCTAAATTTAAGGCTGTTGCACTTGTACCCTGGAGTAATCCATAAGAAGTCAGGGCATCTTTAATATCATCTGTAGCGCCAGCCCTTGTTACTGCTGTTACTGCGAAAAATCCCAGCTTTAAAGTAGCATCGTTGGCTATACGTACAGCATTCCACCCCCCCGAAGCAGCCCCCAATACAATATCATTGCTTCCATTTACAGTAAATGCATTTACATCCCCATTGTTAGCTGCATTTCTCCATTTGATAGGAGAGGCGTTTGGAAGTCTTATAGTACCTGTGGCAGCAGAATTTGTACCAAGTATTAAACTTGAAAATGTTGGCGTTGCCGTTGTATGTATATTTTGAGGTGTGGATAAAGTAATAGAACCTGTACTATTCACAACATTAACTTGATTAGAAGTTCCGGTTAAAGTAGATTTTGTCAGTGTATTGCCCGTAGTATTTCCAATTAAAAGCTGACCATTTATATATGATGCTTGTCCTGTACCACCTTTATTAACTGCAACTGTGGTTCCTGACCATGTTCCAGAAGCAACCGTTCCCAAAGTAATAATATTGGTACTCCCTGGCCATGCCGTTAATGTAGACGGGACTATTGATCTTACTGCATCTGTTCCCGTATTTACTTCTGTTTGTGTAGCCAGTTCTATTTTTCCTGATGTTATAGTAGAAGCAGAAACAATAGTAAGATTATTTAAAGTCCCTGAAACATCACCGCCTGCCGCTTGATTGCCTTGCATTGTTGTCCCCGATACTGTCCCAAAATTTTTATTATATGCTGTATTTTTTGCTGCTGATATTAAAATCTTACTTCCATCGCTCTCTACTATTTGGGATGCTGTTAAAGAATTAATTTTAAAATTACCTTCTTGAATTTCAAAAGTACCAGCATCAGTACCGCTATGAATTATTTTAATGGCATCAAAAAAATTACCTGCTACATTCTGATGATTTATGCGAAAATTGCCAATCCCTCCCGATTCTTTATCTTGTATAAATTGCCATGTATCATTTGCGAGATCGGAATTATCAATATTAATCCCGTTTTGTGTAGCATTGGATGAATTAATTATTAGAGGTCTTGATTGTGTACTATTGATTGTTATTTCATTATTAAATGTTTTCAATCCAGAAATACTTTGATTACTTAAAGTATCAACATAGAAAGATGGGGGTTTACCACCTAATGAATCCGCACTTTCTGCGTGCTTGGCACTATCGGCTTTCGCAGTAATTGAAACAGTACCATCTGGAAATCTTATACCTTTTTCTATGACAAGACTATCTTTTGCAAATGTCTTTCCATGAATATTCAAATCACTATAAACATTCTTTTGGGCAAAAAGAACATTAGCAATTAACACAAACAATATCGTAAACAGTTTTTTCATCTTAATAACCGATTATTGAAATATCCAAACCTCCTATAATATCCACTGCAACTTCAACTATTATCTTATTTTTGGGGTCGGCAGGGTCTTTCTTCAAAGTTTGAACTTCTACATTATTCTCATCATCGCTTACTTCTAATTGGTAATTATCCAAATCCAGATTGTGAACGATGGTCTTTGGAAAATCGGCCACCAATGCTCCTGTGTTTATCGTTACACCTTGTACATCGCCTGAAATTAAACTTCCTACTATATCCGTTGTCCCCATTATATACTTGGTTTAAAAAGTAATAAGAGAGTCCCTACTGTGGCTGTCCCGGGATCAAAATCAACTTGGAAATTACTGTGATCAAATAATCTATCTACAAAGGAATGTGAGCCACTTGCACTATCAAATATCTTTGAACTTGGAGCAGGAAGATTATCAAAATCAATATTATTATTGCTCCCCTGTAATTGAATGCTGGCATCAGTAGTATTCATGCCTAACCAGATGATTTGAAATGAATAACTTATGCCGTGTTTTACCGGAACTTTAAACTTTTTAGCGCCTCCTGCTACATTATAAGTGGTAGTTAGATCATTGACGGAAAGTGATTCGAGATTTGTTATCGACATAATGGGTTAATTTTTTGTCTTTGTTTGTGTCTTTTCTTCTTTGGTCTGGCGGGACGTTGCTTTTTTGTCCTCCTTTTGCTTTGGTTTTTTCGCCTCTGCGATCTTTTCTTTCAGCTTGTCTTTTTTCATTATGCCGAATCCTTTGATTTTTAATTTCCTGGCTTCCTTGCGAAGCTCTGCGAGTTCGTTTTTTACGGCTGCCTTAGCAATCGTAATGGACGGTTTTTCAAAGACGGTATCACCCGTTATTTCAAGTCCATGCCTCTTTACCCGGATTTTATTCTCTTGAAAGATATTATAAATATCCTTATCCCTACCTGTGATTGTGATTGTTTTCATAAGGTTAAAATAAAGGGATGGCTACATAGTAACCATCCCTAAGTTAATGATTAAACAGTTTCTAACAGCGCTTTATCAGTACTGATAGTACCTTTTAAGAATGCAAACGTTTTATAGATAGGCAGAATTGCTTCTGTCTCAAAAATAAATGTTACCTGATTCTCAATCGCATTATTACCATGCTGATCTGCTATCATCATAGACAATCCCTCTACCTCAAGTAATTCAGTAGTTGTCGCAGATAAATCTGCTACCAAATACTTATCAGAAGCTACGTGATGAGTTGCCCATACTGGAATCCCATTGATATGGAGACGTCCATTAATCCGGGATACAACTACATTGCTTTCTGAATACTGACCTGTGGTGTCCTTAGTAACTGTCAGTAAATACTCATCAAGTGGATTCATAAATATTGCAGATGACTGAAGATTGGTAATTTCATTAAGCCGTGCTATTGCCGCAGAAAGAACGTCTGCTGTATTAGCTTCATCTACTTTGGCAGCAAGTGAACCTGCTGTAAAAGTAACGGCATTATTGAAAAATCCATCAAATGTATTACTCGTTCCATTTCCATTCAACACGCTATCTGTAATCTTCTCAGCAATCAATTCAGTAAATCTGTTTGTTAAATGCGAAACAAGATATGAGACATTACGTAATGATCGTTTAGATACATTGATGTGAGTTGCAATCCTTGTAGAACTTGTTTTCACTTGCTCCAAATTAAGATCGCTTTCAGCACTTGCCACATTTTCAGCTAAAAAGCCGGCATTATCAACGAATCCGGTTTCTTTGATATGATCAATACTATCAACATCTGATGTTCCAGTAGCAATCGCAGCACGTATATCAAACTTCTTAGGTGGCACAAATGCTACATCCGGCCCAAAACGTGCAGGAGTAACAACATCACCGGTAAAACCAGTCATGTCAACAACAGCCTTGACATCCATTTCGACTTTATCTGAATTGCCGATAGCACCTTTTTCAATATGCATCTTTAATGCATCGGATTCGAGAGCTTCCTTTACAATATCTTTAAGTGTTTTGACATTGCCTATTCCGTTGCCTTCTTTGAGTTTGGTTATCTCTATTCCGGCTTCGTCAATTTGCTCCTGAATTTTCTGCTCTAAGGTATTTAGAGATTTTGTGAAAGTTTCATCAGTCGATGATTTTTTCAATTCAGTTACTTCTTTTTGAAGCTCTATCATATCCTTACTGGATGCTTTAGAACCAATTAACTCATTCAAGATAGTTTCTTTATTATCTGAAAGAGCTTTATGGTATGTAGCCAAATCGGCAACTTCCAACTCTTTGACTTCATCGGTGGATAAGGCGACAAATTTGTCATTCTTTATCCAAGGTATAATACCTCCTGCTGCAAACATTGTTGATAGCAACGTGCCTGCACTCATTTGAGTACTTACTTCAATGAAGTACTGATCTACGCATAAAGCTGAAAATAGAACAGCCATTATAGAAAAAATGATTGCGTAGGCATCAATTTTTCCTTTAAATAAATTTTTCATGATTTTAATGTTTTAAAATTTGTTATTAAATTAATTTACCAAGATAATATCGTTTTAACTCGGCTTCTTTTTCCTTCGGCTCATCGGCTGATTGAGTACAAGCTATCTTGCATTTTGGACATTTAACATACCCCATTCCTGATTCAGGAATAGAATTGTAGTCAAATTTATGGCCATTTTTGCAAGTAACATAATGTGGCTCTTTAGTGATAAGTGAATTATATATAGTTGTTAATTGACTATATTTCTGTTCTAAATCCTTTAGAAGCTGATCGGAAAACCTACCTATTGTTAAATATTTTGTGATATGTTCGATAGCTTCTAAAAGAGTTTTTTCGTCTTTAATGTCTTTTACAAAATCTACTCTTGTCAATGGATTTGCCCCCCAAGCGGTTAATGAGCTTACTTCCCAAAGTTTCGATTCCCTGATATGATTAATGCCCGATTCATCGTGATCCTCTTTTATAATTTCAAATCCATGTGAGTGTTCGGTTATAATTCCCTCCTCATATTCAATTAAAGTATCTTTTCCCAATGTGGTATTTGACAATTTACTAATAAACCAACCTCCAAACTCATCCTCTCCTAATTCCTGTATTCGCCCAGGCACGTCTCTTGAACTATGCCATTTAAAATGCTTTATTCGTCCACTGCCTTCCGGCCCTCTTTCTTTTATGGTTTTCGTAAAAGATCCCGGCTCAATAATATCCCCATCTGAATCAATATTGCCAAATACTGCAAAATATGCTTTTACAAGACCTTGTTTTGAATCGACATCTTTTACTTTGGCTTCGTTTGATTTATATTGCCTTACCATTGAGTAATTTTTTTACAAAAATAATTTATATATTTGCATTTTTAAGGCAAACAATTTGACCTATGATAAATTTGAATGAAATACCGGTGGACTTCGTCATGAGAAATATAACGCCCTATCAAAAAACATCCATCGAAATAAAGTATTATATTAAATTGAAAGCGGAGTTATGGACGGGAAAGAAATATGATCTTTATGAAAATCTATCAGAGCAACTTAATCTTAGCTTTGAGAGGGTGAGGAAGATTGCAAAGGAATAATCTCTTGTCCTAATTCCGCAAGGTTGCTGGGAATGTATATTTTATCCATATTTGGATCTGTCGATATTTCCATTCCTTGAATCTGTAATTTTTTATTAGGCGTGATCCACCATGCACGTGCAAGCCAATTAACTAACTTTTGCATGTCTTCCTGTAAGACAGCAACGCTTTTCCAGTCGGGGTTTAAAAATAATTTCTTTCCTTCGGTCTTAGAATAATTGGTAACAAGCCAGCCATTAAGTTCATCACGTAAGCTATTAAGCAATGGCATTATTACATCTGTCATAGCTGCTTTCTTCGCCTCCTTCTGGTTGTTGAAGGTTTTATTTTCTGGGTCATTAAATAATTGTGATTGTATCCCATAGATGTTACAAAGTGTGCGCAGATCATGTATCTTGCTGTCTAATATCGCCATATCTACCGGGCTTAATCCCATGTTGTCCCATTTTGCCATTGCCGTAGTGAACAGGACTTTATTGAAATTCTCTACCCCGCCAAACTTCTCCTGATATTTATCTGATAATGCTTTTAATTCCATAGAGCTCATCTTCATTTTTTCTTCATTACTACCGGCTGAAATCATGCCTATTGCCCCCTGGTTTTGGAATGCCCTCACTCTCGCTATATCTGCATCATTGGAGCTTGTTATGTTTCTGAAAGCTGCTTGTAAGGGGCTTTGCCCAAACAAACTCTGACCATGTTCAAAATCAGGATTAAAATATTTGGAATGGTTTACAACTTCCGGCTCAAACTTTATTTTTTTTATTCCTACATGTATGATATATTGTTTTATTGGTTCACGCATACTGCCAGGTATTATTTCAACAAATTGTGATGGAAGCAAAAATAATTCTTTAAATAATCCTTTATTCTTACCTATTGCCGGAGCTATGCCATTAATATAGGCATTGCCTGTTATCAGTTTGAAGCCGCACCAATTATATACGAATTCAGATCTTGTTTGTAATTTGTTAGGATTAGCCAAAACGTTTAATATAGGATGTTCGCTGATTTGCTCGAGGGCTTTTGCCTCTAATGTCATTGTCTTAGCATCGTATTCCTCTCTATTTTTTAGCGAGACAAGGGCTTTTTCGTCCTTTACCTCGGATAAAGTCCAGTCAACATTGGCTGCGAGCGTAGAAATATAATTGATTATTGAATAGACATCGGCATTACCCTGATAACCGTCCTTGATCAGATCGGCTGTTTTGGTCTTGTTGAAGATTGGTTGACCAAAACCCCTTAAAAATGCTTCGTGGATTAGCGAACCTATCGCATTATGAAGTCTCTTGCGGAAAAATCTCTTGAACATATATAAAATTTTTCCAAAAGTACAATATTATTTTATAAAAATGTTAGGTAGGAAATTTAGCCCTATTTATAAGTGATATTATTTAGGCGGGTTGCTGGTATCTAATTTATCAGTTGGTTGATATATTCCTTGTTTTTCCTTTAGCTGTTCTTTAAATGATTTGTGCTTTTTATCTGGCTTGCTTGATGGAGTAAATAATGTTCTTACTGTCCATTTAATAATATCATAAGCTATTAACGCAATTATAACAAAACAAATGGTTTTCATAATTCAACTTTTAGGTATTATTCTTAATTCGCAATCTAACTCTATACAAATGTTTTCAATTAATTCAATACTCGGATTGCGTTTATTAGATTCAATCAATGAAAGATATGACTGTTTAATGTTTATATTTTTTGCCAAATCTTTTTGTTTTATCCTTTTGCCTTTTCGTAATTCTTTTAATACGGATAAATTCATAATATATCTATGTGTTCATATATTGAAGACAACGAACAGGACAAAGTTAAACATTATATTTTAATATGCAAGGGAAAAAGATTATATTGTCAAAAAATCTTCACGTGCATTAAGCATTAATTCGGTCAACCCCCATACAAGCGAATCAATCCTGTTCGGTGATCGCTGTCCATCAAGTGCCATCCATGTAGTCATCTCAGTCTCAAGCTCCGACAAGTTTCCATAATGTTTGATCCTATTTTGTTCATATAGAGCAGCAATGGGTTCTGCCCTTGTTGTCTTGCCTTTAGATGCCCATACTTTACGATAGCTTACAGATTTATCTATATTTCTGATAATGGTCTCAATCATATCCCCTCCGTTATTCGCCTCTCCAATGATGCGGTCTGCCTTATGATCATTGTATGCTTGTATTGCTTTGGAAGCCCAATCATTGGGAGAATAGATGCCGGACAAATCGTCAAGAACGTAACCTATGCCATCATTGTCTATTCCTACCGGAACAATGCCCGTCTCATCGCTGTCCTTAGTGGCTGTCGCTGCCGGATCAATAGGTATGACTATTCTCTTTAACTCAGGCAGTTTATTGACTCTATTGTCATCAATAGTTTTCATTTTCCATAAAGCTCCCTCGACATCTTCAAGTATTTCTGCAAGTAATTCTTGACGTCCTAAAGAAGTGCCTTCATATTTCTTAATGATAAACTCAAAGAATGACTTAGATAGGTTGGATTTGTTCTCGTAGGTGGTTCCGTGTGTTACGTGGGTATTATTATCTGCTATTAATTCACGTATTAGCTTCGTTGGCTTCGGAGTGGTAGTTATTATACATTGCGGATTAGTGCCCAGTCTAAGTCCCATTTGAAGGTTATCCCACGCATCCCGGTCATACTTCCATGTAGCTAATTCATCAGCCCATGCCTTATAACATTGCGGACCGCGTAAAGCATCTGGTTCTTCTGCTGAAAATAACACTGCTTTAGCTCCATTGCTCCATGTTAATCGTCTTTTTGAAGGTTCGTAATGTGGTCGATCAGAATTAGGGCTACAGGCAAGTACGCCACTTTCGCCCTCTATCATTGTATCTCTTACGTCTCCGGCTGTTCTTCCTACTAAATGAATAATGGGATTGTCGTCTTTCCATGTTCGTATCGTTTCTGCACCCGTTCTCGTCTTCCCAAAGCCCCTACCGGCTTTTATTAACCATGTTGACCAAATACCATCAGGTAGCTTTTGTTTCTCTCTGGCGTTAATTGACCAGCGATATTTTATTTCTTCTAATATTTGGGAAACTTCACTTTTATTTGTCGAGGGTAGTGAGTTTATTAAGTCTGGTGAGAAGTTCTTCATCACTCATTTGTTGGAATAAGTTGTCTCCGTCTTTGCCGGTATGTTCCTGCCTCTCAGCCCATCCCTCCATAATTTGCATCCATAACTTTTGACTTGCAGAACTGCCTTTACGTGCCGAGTTTGCTATTGCCATGACAACATCTGGGGTTAATGTTCGCATCAGGTCTTTTAAAGGCTCGAATTTTAATTCATCAACGTGTTTTTTTAAGGTGTTAATTGATAAATTAACTTCTTTTGATATTTCAAGCAACGTGGGACATCTGCGCAATTCTTTAATCAGTTTAATATAAGCATCTTGAATTAATGCCTGATTCAGTTGCCACGTAATGTTTTTACAACTTTCAGCCAACTTTTTCATCAATCAATTTTATGTTCTCATTAGCAAATAACTCGGCTTCATTGTACGTAGTGAATTCTTTTATAGTTTCGTCCCACCTATTTAGAAATACTGCCTTAGTGCCTCTTTTAAAGCAGTATAACCAACCGCTTTTGTATTCTTTTTTCATTGAACTGTCCCTATTGAAAGTGTTTAGCGATTTGCAAAGATACGATTATTTTGAATTAAACAATACAGCTTTTAATCCTTAACAGGGGGATATTCCTATTAGGGTGTTAATCCATGCTGCCTATTGTCAATTTTCCCTGCCTTTCAGGGTGAATAATGTTTTGGCGTACCCTCGTTAAGTCGCTGGATGTGAGCTGTCCACAGAGCCAGCACTGGTCATTATCCGAAACAAACACAACGCTATCATATTTTACTCTCGTATCATTCTCTCAACTAAAGAGTTTGGGATATGATTGGACTACAACCAAACTGCTACAAACAAAAAGCCCTCTCGGAAGGTGGTGACCAGCTTTTGAGGACTTCTTGGCGTTTTCGGATAAAAACAGCTTCTTAAATATCTTCATTTTTGGTCACCACTCCTTGTAACATTGGCACAAAGATAGTAATATTTTTAATATGCAAGCTTTTTTTAATTATTTTATATAATCAACGATCTCAAAAAATACATAAAGCCCTATTGTAAACGTAGCTAAGATAATTGCCACTGCTATGAACATTATTGAACATATAACAGCCCAGGCAAGTAAGTTAATAAAGAATTGTTTCATCCAGGGGTTCATAGTTGTTTGTTTAATCCCTTCGGTATTAAATCAGAATATTTGCCACCATCTTCTGGGGGCATCACTGCCTAATAATTCCATATTCAACATTCTTGCGACACTCCTCTCTACTCTTTTCATTGCGATATATCCTTTGTCCCTGTGAACTTCCCTTAATAACTTTTTAGTTTGTAAATCAAGTAGAAGGGTGGCTCCTAATATGGTATTAAAATGTATTTCTGCCCTTTGTTCTGCGTTAAAATATGGTTGCTTCATGGGTTTAGTATTAGTTGTTAAATTTAGTTAATTGTTTCTGTTTTGGGATTTTTGGATATGGAAACCAATGAGATATTTCAACCTCATCTCCAAAGATAGGCACATACCATTCACTATCTTCGTTAATATAATTACCAAATGCTATATATAAATCTTTAGTCAAAACCAATACCTGCTTTCCGTCTTTAGGCAATTTGTCAGTACATTTTATCCATTTATTCATTGTCTTTTAGGGTTAGTTCTTTTTTCTCAAATTTATAATAATACCAGTTCTGAAATTCATGAACTGCTTTAATCCATTTTGGATATTTTATATTTTGAACGCCAAAATCCTTTAGCCATTGTTCTGTTAATTGGATAGGTTGCACTATTTCCTCGATATAACATTCTATATTAGCACCTTCGGCTCTTGAAACCATTTCGTGTATATCCTCTGCCGCCAGCATTATGGGTTGATTGAATTTAGTTGAATTGTACCAACTACCAATCCGCAATTCATTTGCTTTAATTGCTTTCATTTTAAATAGCTAAAGTTAAAATAATTCCAAACAATATCCAAATACAAAAGACGTAGAATTTTAAGTTTGATTTCATGGTTATAGTTGTTTCTCCCTTATCTCTGCTGCTTTTTGTATAGCTTCTTGGAGGGCATATAATCGGGAATTGTATCCATCAAGATCAATGCGCTTTTCTAAAATTCTATCGCAAACAGATGCCTTAAAGCCCCAATATTTATGTCCTTCTTCGTGAAACCTATAATTAATATCAATGTAAAGACCATACTTAATATCAATATATATTCCGAACTCATCAAAATATTTTAAATAAACACCTGCTTGCATTTCTTCGGGAAACAAAAAAATATAGCTAACCGTAAAATCGTTAAGAGTATCTTCAGCATAGGTTTTTTTAACCCATTTCTCAAAGTCCTCTGCCGTTTTCGGATGTTTGTCTTTGTCTATCATTGGTTTGGGTTATTGGTTGGTGTGTTTAGTTGATTAATTTGCCTTTTTTAAGATTTTTCTGTAAGGAAATTCAAAATAGTTATTTGAAAAATTAACTACACCTATGATTTTTCTCCAATCATCAACACAAACCACTTTAGCTAAATAGTTTAGGTCATCATCATCATTTGTAATTAGAACCTTTTGGTTAATTTTTAATTTGATTGCATCTTCTGTTTTCATAGTCATTCAATTATTTATCCCCTTTGGGTTGGGTTATGAAGTGATAAATTTCGCATTTAGTTGACCTATTAATATTTCCGTAGAAAAGGGATAGCAAGTTTCCTCCCATAAATAAAAATCGCATTGATCATCTGTCCAGTTAGGATTAAAGTATTTAATACAATCAATCCACGTAAATTTATTTTTAATTGCGTGGTCTATTGTCAGCTTATTCTTTTCTTCTATTGATTTTTTTATTGTATTTCATTTGTAAATGTCCAGCCCCACAGCCGTTTGTTCAACCTTTCTCGGATAGTTTTTCTTACTGAATCCCTGGCGTATTTTATAGCTTCTGATTCGCTTTTATCAGGTAAATCAAAAATTATTCTTCCGTTGTTTTTCTTTTGAGCGATTATTTTCATGTTCTAAGCGTTTTTAAAGACGTTATCCACTTTCCAAGCCCTTGCCATTGCTTTTATGTTTTCGTTCATCCTGTGTTGTAAAAATGCCCTTCCTTTGGGTTTCTCATACTTACTATGATAACATGGCATCCTTGCTTTCTTTTCGTAAATCATTCCATTTTTTTATTCCTGTCATGCTAATTAAACAATCAATCAAAAATAAAATCGGAAATATAATTATTATTTTTAAAAAGCGTTTCATTTGTTACCCTATGCGTTCAGTTGCGATTTGTAGTGTTGTATTAATATTTCCATTTCAAATCTTGCATATTTCTTTGATTGCATCTTTTTAATTTCTAATTCCTGAATAACGCCCTCTCCATATTTCTTTATTAATCCCTTTTCGTAACCCTGGATATTTCCGCTTTTCCATTTATTACAGGATATACATTGTCCGTTCACGTTTTTTTCGTCCCATCTTATACTTAATTCCCCCCTTGAAAAATAATGCCCTGCGTTAAATTGGTCTATTGGCTTCGGGTTTCCACAAGATATGCAAATAAAGGAATCTTCATCTGAATCTCTTTTTTTGATAACTTTAGCAAAAATTCTGTCGAGTTCGTTTTTTAGGGTTTTATATGAGCGTTCTTTTTTCATTTTCTTTGAACCCTCCCGCAATTATTACACACAAATTCTGAAATGCATCCGGTGGTTTCATCGGGCTTGCATTTGCAGGCGTTTTCATAAGTGATGGGTGCGATATTTAGTACATGATTAGCGTAATCCCGCTTGTCCCCTAAAATACGTTCTATCTCATCCAACTCATTCTCCACTAAATGAAGTCCGTGTTCATTGCTCATATAATTAAAAAGTTCCTGGCGTTCTTTTGCTTTCATTGGTTTTGTTTATTGCTTTAGATCAAGGGTGTATTGAGTTTTGTGCTGTTTAGCCATATGTTAACTACAATGCTACGTTCTGCCATCAAACACCACCACCATAGAGTCGTGCATCCCTGCTTTTCCAGTAACATATTCCTCCTTCGTATTTACACCACAAAATTTTATTCTCTTTTCTATAAAACGGATCTCGTTTTGGTTCGGCAATATATGTCTGTGAAATAATTGAGTACTTGTACTTACTGGTAAAAGCATCACACATAATTTGCCTTTCTTACTTTCTTCTATTGCCTTAACTACAAACGCATCTTTTAACTTTCCGCTATAAGGTGGGTTAATAAAATTTCGCTCCTTCCATTCAATTTCAAGTCCATTCCATTTTGCAATATCGTGTTGATACGGGCAAGGGTCAAAGTTAAAATCAAATTCATCGTTTAATTCAGCATAAAAGTATAGTGGTGTAGCCCAATCATCTTTATGAGGTATGTTTCTATTTTTCATAATTTAGGTTTTAATTAATCAGGGGTGTCGGTAAAGCCGACACCCCTAAATATAGCGATTTTTTGCAAGTTCCCGCTCGATTTCGTCAAGGAATTTGTCCTCATTAGCTTCGGGAAGGTATATTCCGGCTTCGCTGCTTGACATATTTCTGAACTTGTCTATTGATTTGCTCATTTCGCTTGTTGAAAGGTCGGCACTTGATCGGATAAACTTTTTCCCATTCTTTTCATATCCGTAAATTTCAGGCGAACACTCTTTGTAAATCTGTTTTACCTCGACTAAATTATAACCAGTCTCTAAAGCGAAAAATCCTATTAGCAAATGTAAGTAATTATTTTGATTAAGCGACCTTTTTTCTCGTTTTTTTAACTCTATTTTTGCCCCCTCTCCCATTAATTGAACAAATCTTTTCTCTGCCCGATTCCGATCAACGACTGAAGATAAATCATATATCATTTGTTTATTTTAATTTTAATCATTTTGAATGGTTAAATAATTCATAAATGCTTTTCATTGCTGCATTACTGGAGCTTTGACCTATTTTTGCCCAGCGGTTACCATCAGGAGATATAAGAAAATTTTTCAATTCTGTATGCCTCCTCCTACACAACTTATTACAATATCTCGCATTTTTGGGCCTATAACTTATATCACTATTGCAATATCTATAAAGACATGTTCTACCCATTGATAGCCTCCCTTAATTTGTCTGCTGGAGTTCGTAAAATAGTATCGAACTTTTTGATTTTTAAATAGTCAGATGAAAATTCAGTGGAATATCCGTTTACTATTCCCTGGTCGATATAAGATTTTACAACGGTTATGAATTTCTCACGGTTCTCCGGCTTGCATAACTTATCTATTGCTATTTTACATTCAGCTTGCCGGTCGAGAAAATCAAATACCTTTTCCTGATATGTGAGTTCTTTTTTCATAATAATTAATTTTTAAATTCCCTTGTTACTTACTGTTTGTTCGTACTGTTCTATTTTTTTCTTTAGCTCGTTAATTTCTTTTTGCTGTCCTTCATTAATAGCTTTTTGACGGTGATAGTGTTTGAAATATATTTGATATTGCTCCCAAAGTTCTATGAGCCAATAATGAACTTCTTTAAGCGCTTGCACCTGTTCTTTAACCTGTTTTATCCTTTGTTCTTTGGATTCTTCGGGTTTGAATTTCAACTTAATCATATCCAAACGGTTTTCCATGTCGCCATAAATACCGAGCATGGCACTTGTATATTTTACTTTTTCAATTAAATCAAATTCAAATACGTTCATATTAAAATGGTAAATTATTAGGGTTTTTTTCTGTCTGCCCCTCTGAATATTTTCGCTCATTTAAATCATTCAGTTCATAAAATCGTAATTGTTCAAGATCAAAATTTAAAATACATTCACCCTTTTTACCTACCTCTCTGGGTTTGACTTTTTGAATTTCTACTATGGTTTGATTTGTGTTTTCCATACCGTTGATAAAGCTGGGTCTGTGTAAACATATAATCGTTTGTGCTTTAGAATACCATGCACTACCACCCGACCAATCATAAGGGCTTGGCTTCTGATATTCACCGTCTTTGTTTCTTTGTAAAGTTCGGGGATGAGCGATAACAAAAAAGTGTAAATTCCTGCCTTTAGCGGTGTGTCTTATTTTGCCGAGTTTGTTTTCAAGATATTTATCTTCTCTGCCACCAAAAGACGAAAAGTCGTGTGCTATCTCGTTCCAGGGGTCTATGGTTATGGTGTCATATTCACCTTTTGACCATTCAATAATTTCATCAACGGTTGGTAGATCGTCCCCTGTGTCTAATATTTTAAAGTATTCCGATAGATACGTCTGTGCTTCGTATATCTCATTCAGGTTTGGGTATTTCTTTTTTAGATACATCTTTGCAAGTTCAATAAGTATGTCCTGCGGGTTGCCGGTCTCCGGTGTATATATAAAATGTCTCCACCCATGAGAAGCCGTCAAGTTTAATAGTAGTTCAAAAAGAAAGGTTGTTTTTCCAAAAGACGGAATACCACCTATGTATGTCGTGCATCCCTTTTTTACAGAGTATAAGTGATTAAGGTTATTAAAGCCGGAATACACCCCACGCTCTACGCCCTTGCTTATGCGCTTCTCTAATCCTGTAATATCGTTAAAGTTAATTACTTGGTAGCTCATCTTCCCAGCGTTTTTGATAAATATAAGTTGATGCCATTGGTATATACTGCCCATTTTCTTTGAGCCAATCTTTAGTTCGTTTTTGCCAATCTAATGTCTTTAAGATGTCGTTTAACAATCCGTTCTTATTTTTAATTCTTTGCCAATGTTCAAATGCTTTGGTTTTTCCTTTTTTGTTCGGGTAGTGTTTCCAAAACGTTAAAAATTCATCAGTGTACATACTCTCTTTCTTTACATTCTTATCCTTCTTGTTAGGTGTTGGAGCTTTGTTGGAGCTTTGTTGGCTCTTTGTTGGCTCTTTGTTGGGCTCTTTGTTGGCTTGCACATCTAATTGTTGGTAAGTGTCCCATTTTACTATGGTTACAAGCCGTCCTGTCTTTGTTGATTTGTTTGTTAAAAAACCCCATTTCTCTAATTTCAACAAAGCGCCCCTCACTGATTGAACTTTAGTCAACATACCGCAATTTCGTCGTAATGTCTCTAAAGATGTTACAAATTGTCCAGGATGACATTTGTAAATTTGACCGTCAAACTCCCATTCATTACCTTCATGGTTTGCCAATAAAAGACAGTTTATCATAACATCCCTTTGTTTGCTATTTAGAGATTTGTACATCTGTGAATTTAATAGTTTTCTATGTAATTTTATCCATCCCTGCATGTTACATTTGTCAAATTTCTTATAAAAAAAATAGTAGATTATTGATAAGTTGTTTTGACTTTATCTATAAATAACCTACCTGCAATTTCTACTACCTTAATGGTTTCTTCGCCTTCTTTTATGAGTTGATAAATTCGCTGTCTTTCTTTTCCTACCAGCTTTGCAAATTCAGCAATGGTAATCAAATCATTCTTTTTTACCTGTAATGTTTCCATAATTATTTGACAAATGTAAAACTTAGTTTAATACAAACAAGATTATTTTTTCAACAATCTGGCTTACTTTTCAACAATTCAAAAGATATTCAATAGTAAACATCCTCCGGTTATAATTCAGAATTAACTGCTATTGGCAATCCTGCCCTTTCTTCTTCGGTTTCATTTTCGTAACAATCCTGGCAAAGAACAGGACAACCATGTTCTTTTTCAAAACACATACCGCAATGTGAACACTGCTTACCATTTATCATCAAATCTGCTATTTTTCCCATAATTCAAGTTTTAAGTTAGTCGAATAATTTAGTTTTTGGTTAATTTTTTATTTTGCATCTTGGGCATTTTGAGGTATTCATTTTTAAAGCAAATATTTCTTCTAATGTGTAATTTTTACATTCACACACCGATTCAACTTTACATTTATCACAAGCTCCACTTCTTGCTCCATTGTCCAATATATCAAATTCAAACCCATGTTTTATTTCCTTACAATTATGGCAAGTATGCCACGATGTAAAAATATTATTTCCCATAATTTAGTTTTTGGTTAATGAGTTATAAGTATTTGGTTATTTAAATGTTATAATCTTTTAATTTCGCAAGCGATTTATTTATAAATTTAATTTTCAGTTTATAGCGTTGTATATTGCTTTCATACTTACCCTTTAGAAATTCTTTCGCCTCCTTCGCAGTGTCGAAATAGTTCAGGTAGTTACCTCTTTTGGCTTCTCTTACATTCTTGATGCCCTTCCAAGTTTCACGCTTTATAAACACGCTCTTTTCGGTTTCCCGTATTATCTCAACTTCTTTAATAAGTTCTGTGTATCCGCCCGTTTTGTATTTTTTCATAGTAAGTGTTGGTTATTTAAAAGTTATGGCTAATGTTTTTATGTATTCCCGACACTCAATTACCCGCTCTTTTATCAGTTGAAATAGTTATAATTATATTTTATAAAACGCCTGAAATCTTACTACTCCCGGGAATTCAGGGGACTTAATTAAGCCATCCCCCTTACCCGATAAACTCTCAGCACCTGGCTCGTCAAGAACCACCTTGGAATCTATCTCTTTTGGAACTTTAAAGCATATCTGAATTGGAAAGTTGACCTTGGTATCTCCGGTAATTACCTTCACGCTTGCACGTTGCGTAGCTGCTACGATTCTGTAACCACTTGACCGCCCCTTTTGCAGTAATATTCGCAGGTTTTCTCCAAGAGATTTTTTAATGCCGGTCGTTTGAATTTTATTTTTTGGTTCACCATTTGCATAAGTTCCAACCTGAACCAATTCTTTTATAGCAAGTTCCTTGCCACTTCTCGACATAGATAATGCATCTGCAAACTCGTCAAATACGATCAGCGTTTTTCTTGTACTCCCAGATTTTACAAGCTCATTCATTTCCTCAACCATTATTTCCATCATTGTTTCAATATCGTCAATGTCGTTAAAAACTTCAATTTTTTCGGATGCCATGCCTTTAAATTCGTATTTCGGATCGAATAACACAATATGATCCATGCCTGCAAGTTTGGCATATTCAATAATAGAAATTAAACAAACGGACTTACCTGAACCTGTGCTTCCGCAAATCAAAACGTGCGGAGTCGTGGGGTTATTCATATCCCAATATACCTGCTCTCCGAAGTTACTTATACCTATTGGGATAATCATACCATTTGATAACGATGCATCGAATATCAAATCCTTTTCCCGCTTTTTTGTTGCCTCAACTGATAGATAAGACTTGCCTTTGTAAACAAATAAATTTTTCATCATTCTTATGCTCGAAACATTCAAGGCATTAGCAATGTCAAGTCTGTATTTATAAATAGATGATATATTTTTTCCAGACGATACTTCGAGTAAAAATGTATCACTTGAATATCCCTCTATCTTGTGTACTACATTTACAATAGCTCCCAATGTTCGGAGTGTGTGCTCTATTTTTTGTCCGTTGTCCATGTTTTTATTTGTTAGGTCGTATTTAATAAACTCAGAGGCGTTCGATCTGAATTTTTTTATTACTTTCGGATCTATCATTGCCAATGATGAATCTCTGATTTTTTTCAATCGACTTTCAATCAAGTCCCGTTTTGATTCTGGGATGTTGAAATCATCAACCTCAGCGATCATGGTCCGTGCCCAAAATTCATACATTTCAGCCTTGTCAACAAAATTATCATCTTGGTTAATCATATATACATAATTGGAGTCTGATACAGCCTCTATCATGCGCTTTAGAGGCTCGTACAGAAGGGCTTCATACAACTTACGAGTATCATTGTTCATTGCGATTTTAAAACAATGTAACTGTGGTGATCCGTCCTTGTTTTTTGAAGCCTTATTTTCCACAAACCAAACTTCGTCAATCGTATCGCCATGCTTTTTTTCGTAACCATTTACATATGTGATAGCCTGCTTTCCAATAGAAAAATTTAACTCCTTCTCATCCGTGTATGAGGTTATTGATTTATGATCTAATACCACCCTTTTATTGTCATTTGTCAGGAATACTAAGTCAATAATACCATGGCATGGAATGGGGATTTCCACTCCGTTTATTGTTAATAATTCTTCAAAACGCAATTCAATATGTAGCACCTCTTTAATCTCAGATTCATAAACAGATATGTCAGCGAAAAAATTGTTTAAAAGTTTGGTGATTATGTCAATAGCTTTAATCCGACATGATTCAATAGTCGGTGTTGTCTTTTGGATTTTCCATTGATTTGGATAAACACCCTCGATTTCATTGTATGCTACTTCTTGCAATGTTACAATATCCAGTGTTCTCCCCTCCTTTTTTTCCCCGAAGTAATATTGCAGGGCTTTATGGTATGCACTACCTGCAACGGAAGTAGCCGATTTGCGATATGGCTCGCAATAGATGTTTTGCATTTCAAACGCCTTCTCGTTTCTTGCAAATGTCGCAACTTTTGAATAGCTCCAACTATCTATCAACAACCCTGATGGTATATTTTTCTCCATTATGGTAATTGTATTTTGTCGGTTTGAGCTGCCTTTTTCAAGGCGACATTTTTAGCGTTAGTATACTTCTTTAAATCTGCAATGTGCTCAGGGTGTATTTCGCTTTTTATCGCATCATTAACTATCCCTTTATATTTTGCCTGTAAGTCCGCGAGGTTTGTATATTCGTTAATGATTATCTTTGCCTTGCTTAAAACCTCACTGGATTGGTCTTTTGTTAGCCTGGTGGGCTTTTCTTTGATTGTTTGAGTGTTTACCTCATAAGTGTTTTCAAAGCCCCCCGCTTCTTCTTCTGCATGAAGTCCCGATAATGCTTCGGGAAACGCTTTGCGTAGTGCTAACGCTTCGGCACATTTACCCAACATTAAATAAGGCATCCTGTTCCAATTAAAACGCTTTTTTTCATTTGCGGGCACATAACTTTCCCAACTTGCAGTAGTGGTAAATTGTATCTTTTGACCTGCCACCATTTTATGGATCGTTACGGTTGCTGTGATAGGATTTTTCAAGCCCGCTTCTCTGCATTGAAACTCGGTTTTATCATCGTTAAACTTCACATCATCGCTTCCGGCATAATTGCCTGTCCTTTCAGCGATTGTGCGATAACCGTCAATCCCAACAATGCAGGCGTAATGAGTTTCCCATTTGTCGTCCTTTTTTTGATTAAAAGGCAATAAATAAATCTGTTTTTGAAAAGGTGATAAACTCTTTTCCTTGCAAATTGTTGCAAATATTTGTACCTGTGGTACTGGTGTGCCTTTTGGTATAATATTAGCTAATTCTAATTGTTCCAGATCGGATTCAGATAATTGACCGATTTGAGTTTTCGTTATTGTCGTGTCTTTCATGATTTTAGTTTTTGGTTATTAATTGTTTTAAACTTGTTGATAATCGGGATATTTTGTTGCCAATGGTCTATAATTTTCATCTGCTTTTTTTCCGCACTTTTTACATATTTTATTAGGAATAACATTCTGATGAAAATAGCTATCGTCATATCCATTACCGTTTTCTAT
>SDBU01000687.1_pt1 | contig 47960 bp, 80 predicted proteins | sample 2277071 | NCBI WGS metagenome assembly SDBU01 (sample SAMN10397929, study PRJNA504765) | marine sediment metagenome | isolation source: marine sediment core GS08_GC12, 126 cmbsf | place: Arctic Ocean: Gakkel Ridge, Loki's castle | collected 2008
AAAAAAAAAAAAAAAAAAAAAAAAAAACAACTTAACTACAAAAAAAAAATAAAAAAGAAAAAAAAATTTAACCAAGCTGAAAACACAAAACACGGGGGGGGGGGGGGTGCACAATTCTTGCCCAGCCCAGCAGCCGCGCCACCCCAACACCACCCCCGGTGACCCACGTCCCAACCCATACAATGGTATGGGTACGGTCGTAATCGTTCAACCACGGGGACGTGGGGTGCCTATAATGGAACACCCCCCCGCACCCGTTGTGGTTATTTGGTCCTATTCTTTTGGTGTTATTCCAGTTAGTTTAAGGATTACTTCCCTCGCCTCCTCTTTTGACATCCCACCCATGATTCGTGCGCCTATATCTGACATCTTGAGGGTGCTTCTTGCAATTTTCAATTGATGTTTATCGAAGACATTCATCTGTATTCACCTCCTTTCATTGTTCAGGTACAACCATAACATAACACACAGGTGGGGGTATGTCAAGGTAATAAATGTCATGGATAAGGGCTCGGTTATAACCTATAGGGAGGGTATCCCATTGTAGTACTCGGCGGTCGCCCAGGTGGAGGGTGGCCTAACACTCTTCCCCTGCCCTAACAAGGGGAGGGAGGGGAAACATTGTTAGGGAAACCTAACACAGGAAGGGCCTGGGGGGTTTTGATTTTCCGGTGGGGCAAAAAGGTCTCAAAAAATCACCCACCCCACTTTTGGGGACCTCCCACCTCGCCGGCCGTTCCGACCGGTGTTCCGCCGATGGAACCTAACGGGTAATGTTTTATCCCCACCCCCGCGGGGATACGGGTTGGTTTTCCGGGGGGATTGTGTTAGGGTTGGGGGTACGATGGGTATATTTGAACCGAGGAGGAGTAATGGCTAGAGGACAAGGATTCCTTCCAAGAAGGACAGAGACCGGAGGGAGAGGAGAAGAGACCATTGACAAAGTCTTCGCTCAGCTCTACCGGAACATCCTTGGGACTGGGGAGGGGGACCTCACCCTTGAGAAGATCCTCAACCCCAACCCTAGGGATTCGATCTACGCCCCTCCAGGAGAACCGACCTTGGCCATAACTAAACCGAGGTTCTTGGGGAAGGCCTTTGCCATCCTCGCTAAGGGCTCAAAAACCCCAGGGAAACACGTTCGGGAGCTAAAAAGGCAAATGCGTGCTATTCCAGAGGAGGCGTTTGAAGGAATCAGGGATGTGAAAAAATTAGATGTCCCATACTTTCGGGCGGCATATGAACCTGCCAAAAGAAGAGTTGGTTTCAGTCCCCAAGTACAGCGACAGACAAGTGAAACGGCCCATGAACTGACCCATGACTGGATTGAATACCCTCCTGCAAGACTTCCCTTAGAAACCAAACGGAGAGCAATCGAAGCCACTACAATCCACAAAGATCTTCGCCGCAGACCGGATTATCTTAAGGAATACTACAAGAAGGACCCACATGAGATTGCTGCTCGAACGATGGGGATGCTCTCAAAAGCGTGGCCAAGTAAGAAACCTATCCCAGTTGAAGCTTATGATAAATACTTTGACTCAGCTCTCAAGATCTCTCTTAAGAATATGGAGAAAAGATGGCCTGGTTTCTATCGAGAAGCCCTCTGGGACCTTCCTTGGAGAAAGGCAGAAAGGGCGGGATTGTAATGGGTCGAAAACAAGAACATAAAAGTCCTCCTGCCTTTAAGCAGCTCCGTCCCCACCACCGCTCTATGGCTCGTGCCTTTATCAGTGGTCTAACCCCCACCCAGGTCGCTTTAATCTACGGATTTACCGAAGCCCATATTAGTAGGATACAACAAACCCCTCTCTTTGAAGTTGAGATGGATAGGCTTACCAGAGGAGCTGATGACAACGCGGTTGACCTCAAGGAAGATCTCAAGGTTATGAGGGCAAAGAGTATTGAGGTCCTCGATGAAGATCTTCACATTAACCCAACAGAACTCCAAATGCGAGTACTTCGTAACAAAACAGCTCAAGACATCTTGGATCGAACAGGGGTAAGGAAGCAGGATCAATCACCCCTTCCAAAGGGTGGGACCTTCAATCTCCGTCAAACTGTTATCAACATTGAGAAGATGAGTGAAAAAGAAGTTCGAGACGATGTAATGGACCTTATCGAGGGGGAGGTTGAAGAAGACGAATGACCTACCCTAAAGGATATAAAGAGAATATGGTCTGGCGAGCAAAGATCCTCTCTCGATGTAAAACTGACCAAACCTATCGTCTTAAGGTTAAGCACCTCTTCTTCTCCGACGTTCTTTTCGCTTTCAACGCTCTTTTCTTCACCTACGATCCAAGGGAGAAAGAGAACCACCAGCAGCCTTTCTGCACCTACCCTTACCAAGATAAAACAATCCTACGAATTGTGGCCAAGATCAAGGATAGTGGAGACCTTCCCATTGAGAAATCCCGAGATATGGGCGTTTCCTGGATGGTAATACTTTGTTTTGAGTGGTTTTGGCTCAACCCAGTGGGTGGGGCAGATTTCCTTCTAGGAAGTAGGATTGAGGACTATGTGGATAAGAAAGGGGACATGCGTACCCTCATGCAAAAGGCAAGATACTCCTTCTACAAACTACCAAAGTGGCTTTGGCCAGAGGGATTCAAATCCGGTACGCATGACAACTTTATGAAGCTCGTCAATCCCTTCACTGAATCTACAATAACAGGAGAATCGAATAACCCAAACTTCTCCACCGGTGGGCGTTATCGAGGAATCCTATTTGATGAATTCGCAAAGTGGGAACATACCGATAAGAGTGCTTGGAGTGACGCAGGTGATGCCACTCCTTGCCGTATACCCGTTTCAACTCCATTCGGAGCTGGAGGACAATACTATGATCTTGTTACGGATGAATCGAAGGAAAAAATCACAATGCATTGGTCGCTCCATCCTAAGAAAGCGGAAGGATTGGCCTGTGTTTGGCCAAAGCACGAGGAAGCCGATGATACCGTTGACTTCACCAATTGGATCGGACTCACCTCTCCTTGGTACGCATCCGAATGTGAGCGACGATCACCCTCAGAAATCGCACAGAACCTCGATATCGACTACATCGGAGCAGGGAATCCAGTCTTCGATGGAAAAGCAGGAAAACGAGTTGGGAAGCTCCTCAAAAGTCGAAAGGAGCCCCTCCGATGGTTGACTCTCAACTTGGAAGGTACAGATCTAGTCGAGTTAGCCATCTCTCCTCGAGAAAATACTAACGTTCTCGTTGAATGGGAGGAACCTTCGGAGGAGCTTTCCTACTCAATCGGAGTAGATGTTGCTGAAGGGAAAGAGGAAGGTGATTTCAGTGTTATTAAGGTCCTCTGCCGGGAGACGAGGAGTGTGGCTGCTTCCTACGTTGCTAAAATTGATGAAATTCAACTAGTTAGTTGGATAGTCGCTATCGGTAAGCGCTATAAGAAAAACTGGACAGCAATTGAAACCATTGGACCAGGACTTTCCACCTTCGACCTCTGCGCCGTTGGCCTACAAGTCCCCTATCTCTTCATGATGCCAAGGTTCGATCAAGCCTCCGGAACGATGTCCCACGCGAAGGGTTGGAAAACCACCGCTTCTTCTAAGAATAAAATAATCGGGGGGATTAAGGAGTGGCTCCTTGAGCAGGAAGGTTGGGCAGATCAGAGATGCTTACGGGAGTTAACCACCTTTATTCGTTCTGGAAAGACCTTCGGAGAGGCGGGGAAGGCAAGGGCAAAGGCAGGATGCAACGATGATGAGGTTATCGCCTTTGGTATTGCCATCCAAGTTGACCTAATAGCTCCTCCTGACCCTTACCTAACCCCTAAAACCTACAGGGAAGATGGTCTTTCCACTGACCTCTTCATCCCTCAACCCACCCTTGGGGGAGAACCAAACCTCGAGGAACGATGTATGGAGAGTCTTCTTACCAAGAGGAAGGATGAACAAAGTGATTCCTTATTTTGGGATACGGGCAGTGGTGTGTCAAATTTTGGCGCAGGTCTGGGGGATCGGTAATGCCGAAGAAGTTGGAAAGGTGTGTAGCGAAAGTGAGTAAGAAGAAAGGTACGAAGAGTGCCTGGGCTATTTGTAAGAAAAGCCTTGGGATGAAAGGACATAAAAAAGGGAGAGGAAAATGAAAAAGATTCTTGGAATTTTATTGGGACTTCTACTGATCGTAGGAGTAGGAACGGGTTGGGCAACTATGGCTTGTTCGGCTCCAAGCGCTGGAACGATAACAAGTTCATCAGATAAGGCTATTGGGACGACTAGAGCAGGGGTGCGGTTAGCCCAGATTAGTTACATTACAACCACAGATACATTTACCTGTGTAATGAACAGTATGATTAACGGGTGGATTCTGAGGGTTCAAACCGATCCAGGAACTACTGCACCTGATTCAGACTATGATATCACGATTAAGGATGCGAATGGTCAAGATGTTATGGGTGGAGCATTAGCTGATCGAAGCGCTACGGTGACAGAGAGTACTCGGCCCCTCAGTAAAGGCAACTATGAAGCAGTGGAAACTTATGGTTTGCACACCATTGCCGCAACAAACACTGGGTCTAGTAAGACCGCTGAGATCTTGATCTATTACCTACCCTTCTAAGAGAGAGGAGAAGAAATGAAAAAGATATTAGGATTTATACTTGCTATCCTCCTGGGGATTGGGATAGGAGTTGGAGAAGCTGCGGAGAAGTACGTTCTCGTCCCAATGGGAGGACCAAATTGGTCGGCCTTTGATCCAGCTTATATTCAAGTCTCGGATGATTTTTGGTTAGGCCTCGGAGCCGCTAAGTGCCGTATAGTCTTTAACGATACTACCGCAGATGAGTTACAGATTCTTGATTGTATAACTCAATTCGGCACAGCCACGGGAGCTGCACAGGTTAATATCACTCCGGTGAGTGCGATTGATGCGCTATTCATTAAAACTCAAGAAGCGGCCGGTGGAACTGATGCAATCAATATAGATGATTCAAACGATGTAGAAATCTACGCTGTGGACAGTGACGGCAATGTAGAAGCCACCTCCTACACCGCCGATGCCACCTCAGCCCCCTCAATGAGCCTTACAGATAGTGATGCTGCCGCTGCCACACCTCCGGTTATGGCTAAAATCTATGGCAATCTAACGAACACCGGAGATGGAACGGAAGTTGGTGATCTGTATTTCCAGGCCATGTCCGCCCAAGGTGGGGCTGGAAGTCTTGAGACCGCTTTCTGGTGGGATGGTTCGGCTGAATCGCTCGTCGTCGCTAATCAATTACGCGTTATCGGAAATAATTCAGCAGTGGAATTGGAAGACGACAGTGGAAATATTTCTCGTATAGAGTCAGGTAACTCTCAATTAACAATTTCAGCAGACCCTGATAATGTTGTTGCGAGTACCAACATGGTGTTCGAGATAGATGGGGTAGAGGTAGGAAGATTTCAACAAAGCCTTGGATTTCAAAGCGTGAAAGGATTTGCAACGCAATTATGGGATATAGTAGGTGCAAATTGGGAAACAGCAGTAATAAATACAGAATATTATAGTCCTAATCAATGTGGCGGAATCTATGGAACTATCTATAGACAATATTTTAATACAGTCTTAACTTCAACTAATCCACGACTTGATCAAGGGAGTATCGTTACAAAAATGGTAGATTATGTTCTTCATACTAAATATACAGGAACCGATCGTGGTGTGGGACATGGTAATATGACCGCTTATGGAACGAGTACTGACCACGCCTATCTTATGTTAAGTGGAGCATCTGGTGGTGGAAATTTATCTCTTTCTCTTACTGGTTATACAGTAATTACTGGTTGGGTCGATTATACGAAGTAAATATACAACTGGATTTTAAAGGTGACCATTATGAAAAAAATAATTACGATCTTAATGATGTTAGGCAGTTTGCTCACATTCGGCATAGCAACCGCAGCCGATGTGGTCGTGACTGTGACCGTCCCCGACGCCTACGTAGCTCGTCTCACGGCAATGGTTGAGGCTAAGTACATGCACCCTGGAAATTTTAGCTGTACAGATCTCACGGTGAAACAGTGCTTTGCCAAAATGATGATTGTCGAACGGATAAAAAAATTATTGTTTCAGTGGGAGCGAACAGAAGCCAGAAAAGCGGCTACAATTTCCGCTGACGCCAGTGTGACTGAGATCGAAGTGAACTCGGAATAGGAGGAGCTATGAAAAAACTAATAACATTTCTCACCCTGGGCTTACTGCTGATTGCGGGGCAGGTGAGCGCCGACATTTCTACTGGGTTGATTGGGCACTGGCCACTAAATCGCAACTGGATGCAGGATGCCGATACCTTCTCGGACCTTTCAGCGTCAGGTAATAACGGTACTCGGGTCAACGCTGTTGCAGGGGAGGAGAGTACGGCGTTTGATGGGACAGGGGATTGGATTACCTTTACCGATTCCGGCCTGAACGCTGTTGGGGCTACGAGTATCACGGTTGCGGCTTGGGTGTATGTGGACCCTGTGGATTTTGATGCGGCGCTTGTTTGTCTTATTGACAGTGCTGCACTAAATGTCCCTTCTAACAGTGGTTTTAACGTAAATCTTGAGGATCGTGGGACAGCACAGCCAATAAAAGGTGTGTTCGCGACCCTTGATACGGTTACGAATGATGTAGCTATAAGGTCTAATGACGATGTAATCCCGACTGCTGGTTGGTATCACATAATTCTTACATATACTGCTTCGACTGGAAAAGTGTATGTAAACGGTTCAGATGAAACAGCATCAAGTGCTCCCGGTTCTGGTAATTTTATTCCTAATACAGACTCTATGTATTTCGGCGCAGCAAACAATGGAGGAAACCCCTCCACCGGCAACCTCTCCGACGTTCGCATCTACTCCCGTTATTTCACCCAAGCGGACGCGGAAGAACTTTATGCTTTGGGACGGCCGGAGATGCCAGTCGCGACATTGCGGGGGGTGAGTATTTCGGGGGTGACGGTAAATTGAGAAAAGTTTATCTATCCCCCGATGTACTGAGCGATTCAAAAATTAACGATTGGGGAGGAACACCATGAAAAAGATCTTAATACTTACAATCATTTTAATAACTTTACTGGCGTTTCCAGTGATAGCTCAAGAGCAGCCCAGACTACCTACATCGGAGCAAATAGCTGAAGTGGCACTAGAAGGAATGCTTAATTGGAAGATTAAGTACGGCAAGGAAACAGTTTTTGCGGCAGAGATGCAAGCATTAGCTTTGAGTCTGGAGAAGACAGTTAAAGTACTTAATGAGAAACTGAAAGCGGCCAATGCCAAGATCGCACAACTGGAGATGAAAGGAGAGGAAGAATGAAAAAGAAACTAACACTCGTAATAATTATGCTTACTTTTACCCTTATAGCCTGTGCTGGTCCACAGCGGATAAGCATTAGACAATGTAAGGAAGTGGCAGCGATGACAGTTGAATGTATGAGCACTGAGATTGTAGGCGACTTCTCAATGCTCCCGTTCTAAGTCGTGAGACTTGGCGGCTGGAAAGCATGGAATAAACATAGGAGGACAGATGCCTGACGTCGAGAAATATGATTATAGTGTAGCGGACGACTTGTTTGACCAAGACATTCTAACTGAGAGGCCATGCCCAAAATGTTCTGGATTAATTGTGTCACATCCAGATTGTACCGAGAGTTGTTCAAAATGTGATTATAGAGCAAAGTAATCGAGAGGAGGACAGATGCCTAAATATTTTCCAAAGATACCAAAGAGTTTTGGCGCTGAATGGTATTTTAATAAATACCCGGACGTAAAAAAAGACCCTTATTACGGAAAGCATGCCTGGGAGCATTTCGTGAAGCACGGATTAGAGGAAGGAAGAGAATATGCTCCTGATGTTATTGGTCCTCCTTCACCTCCTCCAGATCCTGGTTCTGATTCGCCTTATTTTGATTTTTTCGGGCAGCGGAAATTTCTGGTTTTCGTTTCCTATTTTGATGGAATCCGGGCAAAATATCTTGAACAAGATTTGAATTATCTTAAAAGCAAAGGGGTTGATGGGATTAGGCTGTACCTAAACTTTTCTTATCCTCCGAACCGACCTTGGAAGTTTTTATTCAGATCAGATGGGAGTCTTGATGTTCAACGGCTTGGAATGCTTGGCCATATCTTGAGACTTGCTAATGAACGGGAAATGGTGGTGGATATCAGTTCGAGCCGGAGATTGGATGGGGTGGATGGCAGGCCGAACGGATGGCAAATGGCGCCCGGGGTGTATGCTCATGCGTGGAGGCTCTTGTCTATTGAGTTAAAGAAGTGGGGCTTTCAAAATTTTCTTATCGATGAAGATAATGAGGGTAACTGTCCGTGGGCTAATAGATCGGCCACACTGACCATTCCAGAAGCCATAGTAATTCGAGAGGTTATTCAAGCCAATCTGCCAACTGTACCCATAACCGCCTCCGCCGCCTGTAATATATCACCGGAAGCGGCGGCAGTAATGACAAAAGCCGAAGGTATGTCCTTCATCGGATACCACGATCCAAGGGTACGGGGCTGGGCAGAGGCGACGGAAGGACTTGCCTTGCGATGTAAGAGGGCAGTCGGGAGTGATAAGATCAAAGTATGTTTCCAAGAACCCAACGGAATTGGTAAAGCTGGGAGCGTTCAAAGTGCAAATGATTTCTGGGTTGCACTGAATGGAGCACGAAAGGCCAAGGTCGCAAGTTGGACGCTTCACACCAGCGCGGGGTTTAGCTTACGTAAGAGAAGTTTCTTTTCACAACTACATCCAGTGGAAAACGAATTTTTGAATGGATTGGAGCAAAGAAGATGAGCGAACATGGACTTTGTTTACACGAAGGCACATTGGCGGGCATGGCTAAGGATATTGAATACATCAGAAAGGGTATGGACAGGATAAATGGGTTGCCCACCAAAGTGGCTCTCAATGAGCAATCAATATCTCGGCTGTGGTGGATGGTGGGAGGCGTAGGGCTTCTTGGTATAGGGTGGCTGGCCAAAATCCTTGTACCGTATTTTTTATAAATGGAGGATAAAAATGACCATATTATTTAAAGAAAATTTTGATGCCGGGAACCTGGGGAAGTTTAAGGTATCAGGTATCCCTCCGGTGGCAATTCTTGCCCCATCTAGAACCGGATCACATTGCATGCGATCCCATTTGAAGGCTGAAGAAAAACGTTCAGAGGTAAAGGTATATAAAGGCTATGCTACTATTGGTAATGAGTACTGGTATGGATTCAGCATTTTCTTGTCGGAAGGTTTTGCAAATAATGATAATTGGGAACATGTTGCTCAATGGCATGGGACGCCTGATTTCGATATAGGAGAGAACTGGCGAAGTCCCGTAATGTCATTAATGACCGCTAATGCTTATCAAACAGAAACTAGAGGCGAATGGACTGTGAATGTGCGTTGGGATTCAAAAAGAAACACATTTGAGAGCGGGGAAGTAGTTTATGAAGGAACAAAGACATTTGAATTTGGCCCATACAAAACAGGTGTTTGGACCGACTGGGTATATCGCGTCAAGTGGTCGTACGAATCAGACGGTCTCCTCGAAATATGGAAAAACCACAAAAAGGTTTTAGAGTACGATGGCCCAAACTGCTACAATGATGCAGTGGGTCCATATTTCAAAATGGGTATATATAGAGGAGGCAGGGGCGCTATAGATACTCGCATAGTTTACCATGATGAGTTTCGGTGGGCAGATGGCAACAGTACTTATGAAGATGTGGCGCCTGGCGGGAAAGCTCCTGAGCCGGAGCCCAAATCACCCATTTCCGGAACCTCGGTTATTAATGTCAATATACCGGCAACGCAGATACCGATTACGGTTGATTGGAAGATCACGACTAAATGAATGAGCTTACAAGAGGATATAAAGTTTCTCATCTCAATAGGGATTATTGTAGCGATCTTGTTATCTCTTCTCGTCGCTGTGCTTGTTATGGCTCCAATTTTAGAGAGAATATTTGGTTATAGATAATGTCCACCTTAACCGAGCGAGACATAATTCGACTGGCGACCTGTGATATGCGGTTGCAGATGCTTGTAACCAAGGTATCTAAACAAACACCGCTTATGGTTGTGTGCGGACACAGGAACGAAGAAAAGCAGAATGAGGCCTTCGGAAACGGGTATACCCAGGTTCGTTGGCCTAATTCCAAACACAATCAGGAGCCGTCTTTAGCAATTGACCTTTGCCCCTTACCGGTGAATTGGCAGAATACCAGGCATTTTTTCGAGCTGGCTGCGTATGTGTGGGCCGAGAGCCTTAAAAATGATATGCCCGTGGTCTGGGGTGGCTCTTTTTCGTTTGGTGATTACGGACATTTTGAACTGAGGTGAAAGGAAAAGGGACATGAACTTTAAAGCGGAGACAAGGGGGAGGTTTGATCGACTCGAACGAGAGGTTAGAGGACTGGCTCAAGAAGTCAGAGGGTTAACCGGGGAGGTTAGGGCTTTGGTTAAGATCGCTGAGAAGAGGGATGAGGTTGAAGCTCAGATTAGAGCGACTCAGAAAGCAGATCCATCTAACCTCTACGATAGGGAATACAAAGAAGAAGAAGATGATGATCTAGCGGGAGAGATTGTAAGTTGGGGAGAGAAGGAGCAAGCATGAGATTAAACGTATCAGCAGCAGCTCACTTGATGGCCAGGAAGAGTAAGGGTGGGGAGGGAGAAGATGCCCTCTGGACTTACGCCAAGAATAAGTATGATCTTGGGATGGAAGCGAGGAGACCCTTCGAGCAACAGTGGGTAGTTAATATGGCTTTCCTCATTGGAAAGCAATACACGGTCTTTAACCAGGTCACTGCTCTTCTTCAACAGCTTACCAGGAAAAAGGGAAAAATCTGGAATGTAGACAACCAACTCCTCCCCAAGTGGAGAAGACAGGTCTCCGACCTTATTAAAAATAACCCAATTATGTCCGTTGTTCCAGAGACTAATGAGGACGAGGATATAAAAGCTGCCAAGACTGGTGATAAGGTTATGAAGGGGTTCTGGAGACAGAACAAAATGAAGACCAAGGTTAGGCAGCTTGCTGGTTGGATTTATGCCTGTGGAAATGGGTTCCTCGATGATCGGTGGAACCCTAAGATTGGGCCTATTGAGATTGATCCTGAATCAGGTAAACCTTATTACCTCGGAGACGCTGATTGTGGTGTTTGGTCTCCTATGGAAATTCTCGTCCCTTTCACAGCTATGGGAGATACCGATCTTCACAACTTCCCCTGGTTGATTAAGGCTAAATGGAGGTCCCTTGATTGGATTAGGGGGAATTATAAGAGAGGGAAGGAGGTTATGGATGAAGGGCACGGTACTCCTCCACTTGATATTGGGTTCCTTATGGGAGGTGCTGGGGGGAGTGTGAAGGAGAAGGTTGAGGGGGCGATTGTAATGGACCTCTACGTTCAACCTAATTATGAGAAGAAGAGGGGTCTCTTCCTAACCGCTGCAAATACGATTATCCTCGAGAAGAAGGAATACCCTTATGACTTTTATAATCTTGGGCATTTCAAAGATATAGATGTTCCTGGAATTTTCTGGGGAAAAGCTACCCTTGAAGAGGGGGTGGGGCTCCAGAAAACTTGGAATAGAACCGTGAGCGGGATTGATGAGTTTAACCGTACTATGGCTAAAGGGAAAGGACTCCTACCGAGGGGCTCAAATCTTGACGCTCTCCCCGACGATCAACACGGAGAGTGGCTTGAGTACACCCCTGTGATGGGGTATAAACCCGAGATCTTGTCTCTTAAAGGTCTTCCCTCAACCTACCCACTAATCCTTGAAGTCACCAAGACCTCTCTAGAGGATCTATTCAGCCAACATGAGGTGAGTCGAGGAACGAATCGCTCTGATATTCGTAGCGGTGAGATGGTTTCGATATTGAGGGAGCAAGATGCCCACGGAAACATTCCCGCTCACGCAATCTTCGAAGAGACGCTAGAAGAGGTTATGAGTAGGGTACTCAAGAGGATTCAGGCTGGTTACGGCACCCAAAGGATGATTAAGGTTGTTGGTAGGGAAGGAGAGTTTGACGTCTTTGCTTTTCAAGGTTCTGACCTTAGGAACAACACTGATGTTTCGGTTAAAAGGCAGAGTTCTCTCCCCGATTCTCGGATTGCAAGAGAGTCGAGAATTATGGAACGGTTCCAAGGAGGGTTGTATGGTGATCCTACTGATCCAGAAGTAAGACGTCATGTAATGAATATGCTTGATGACGCAGTTGTTAATGATATCTACTCTGATACAAGGCTGGATGAGGCTTACGCCCGTTGGGAGAATCAGCTGATGATGCAGGGAGAAGCTACTTATCTTGTCAATAACTATGACAACCATCCAATCCACGTGAAGGAACTTGACCATCATAGGAAGAGTATGGATTATCAGAGACCTAAGGTAGAGGACTCGGCAGGATTCTTAGAAATGGAGTCGCGTTTTGCTAAGCATCGAGCAGTTCATCAAGAGTTTATTGAACAAGCAAGAGCTCAAATGCTTGCAGAACAAGCACAACTAAAAGAAGGAGGTAAAAAGACGTGAAAATGACTTCGGCGGAGATATGGAATAAGTTTTTGGATAAGATGGTAGAGGCTAGGGAAGTGTGGGGAGAATACCAAGAGATAAGAATTGTTGAAGGATTGCCGAAAGATCTTGACACTCCTTCAATGAGACATATGTCCTCAACCCTTCACAGAGCAAAGTTTGATATAGCCCTTCCTCGTCTTGTTGACTATTGGAGACGGTATGGGGGAATTGAGGGGCTGTTTGCGAAGAACTCGTCTGGGTCAAAATTTGATGCAGCCCTGGACAGAAAAACGAAAAAGGAGGTAAAGAAAGATGGCGGAGCCAAGTGAGCAAGGCGGGTCAAAGCCCACTCCAAGTGAGGAGGAGAAGACTCCAACCGAGCAGAAGATTGTTATTGGAGAAGGAGAGGATGCAAAGGAGTACACCGCTGAACAAGTGGCGGAACTTTTGCAGGGTCAAGCTACAGCAACTCAGAAATCTCAGGAATCTGCAGCACTTTTGCAGGCTGCTGAGAAGTATGGTCTCGACCCCAAAGCATATGTTGAGCAGTCGGAAGGTGCGTTTGCTCGATTTGCTGAGTTAATTCAAGAGGGGGTGTTAGACGAACAAGGACAAGTTGTCAAAAAGGTTGAGCCGACGATACCAAAACCAGGAGTTCCAACTACCATCAAACCTAGACCGAGTGAAACGAAAGCTTTGGAGATCACTACAAAAGCTCTGGAGGCGTTGGAAGGTCGGATGAGGTTGGTGGAGAATGACCAGACTAGTATGATTAGGATGGACATTGAGAAGGAACTCAAGGCGGAGTATCCAGGGCTTGACAGTGATGATGTGTCAAGGCTCTTTGGGCAGGCTAAGATGGATAGTGATCGGGGAAAACAGATTAGTATCCACGAGCGTGCAAAAGAGTTATCGGAACGGAAGCTGGAGTCGATAGCTGGACTCAGAAAGGAACATGCGAAGGAGTTTGGTATTGACCTCAAAAAATGGGACGAACGTAACGCTCTGAAGGAGCAAGGAGCGAAAGGCGGAGTGGCTCCCTTCCTTGTTGGGAAGAAGGTCGTTTTCAACCCAAAGGGGGAGAATGAGATAAGTCCCTCTCAAGCAACACAAGCTCAAGATGAGTATAATGAAGGGGGTTAAAAGGAAGTGGCTGACTATACTGGTTCAACAGCTGCAATCCTGAGTAACTATGACGAGGCGTTGAAGACGTTTTACCTCGACGCCGTCAGGGAGCAGCTTAACCATAACACCCTTCTCGCTGATGTAATTGATACTAACGAGAAGGATGTGTCAGGTAAAAATGCAACCATAAATCATCATTATGGACGCACGAAGGGAACTGGAGCCCGGAAAGATGGTGGTACTATGCCGACTGCTGATTATCAAAAATTCCAGACTTCAATAGTTCCCATGAGACACAACTATGGCAGGATTACAATTAGTGGTCCAACTATAGCTGCGACAAGGGATTCGAAAGGGGCATATGCCCAGGCAGTAGAAACGGAAGTTTCTGGCTGTGTTAACGATCTTCAGAGGGAGATAAATCGACAACTCTGGGGAGCGGGATACGGTGTTCTGGCTCGATGGAGAAGTGGGACTACCGTTACCATGACCGTCCAGCGGTTGTATCGGGGGAATAGTGCAGGAGGAGATGCCTTCGGTTCTGCCTTCGGGGCCAAGTATGTTGATGAGTCACAAGATGGAACACCTGCCCTATCCTATGCGTATCCGACAGCTCTTAGTGGAAGCAGTGCAATCATTACTGTCGGTACTGTAGACCTCGACGTTACTGCGGTTTCGGAAGCAGCAACAGATGGTTATGATACAATAACCATAACCGACGCAGGTCTTAGTACTGAGGCTGCTGGTACCTATTGGGTACGGCCTGGAAACAGTATTACCACAACTACAAGTGGTGCGGCCGCCGCAGCTGGTTATGCTCGAATGGAGATGATGGGTCTTCGAGGGATTATCACCGATCAGAATATCGATGATATTTCCATCTCTGATGGGACCAATACAGGCCTCAAGACCGCAGATCCATTGCAGGGACTCGCCGTTGGAGATTACAACTGGTGGAAAGCGAATGTGAAAACTGCCACCGGGACGAGGTATGCTGCTCAAACAGCACTCACCTTGATTCGGATGCAGACCATGTTCGACCTTGTTGAGAAGAAGGCAGGGGTTGGTTACGGACCGGATATGATCCTCACAACGAGGGCAATCCGGAGGGAGTATCTTGAGCTTATGTCCGCTGACCGGAGGTATCCAAACACTATGGAACTTGATGGTGGTTGGACCGGACTGGATTACAATGGTATTCCCCTAATGGTGGATAACGATGCAATTGATGGTGAGATGTACTTCATCACCTCCAAGGACCTCCAGATCTATCGTATGGCAGATTACAACTGGATGACCAAGGATGGGTCGATTCTTCACCTAGTCCAAGGGTACGATGCTTATGAAGCAGTCCTCTTTCGTTATGCGGAATTGGGTTGTTCTCGTAGGAACAGTCATGGAGTTCTTTGCGACATCGCTTATGTTGATGATGCCGCCTAAACAATAACCTTTAACAGTGCGAGGAGGGGGGACTCATCTCCCCTCCTTTTGAGGAGGAATTAAAAATGCCAGTTAGATTAAATAGTTTACATCCTGAGGTTCTAAGTCGTCTTATAGGACTTCCAAGAGAACAGTTTCATGTGGCGAAACCAGCGGCGCAGAACTTTCAGTTTCTGTCAAAGAGTCTTGAAACACATCGGTTGCACACAACTATTCTTAGCGCTCTCCAAGAAGTGAAGGCGGTAGGAGGGTATGCAGATATTATTGTGTGGCCTGGACAGTACAAGGAGTCTGCTACTATTGATATTACAAATGATAGTACAAGGCTTCTCGCCGCTGAAATGCCGCCTTTTGGTGGAAGCCTTGTTAGAACCGAAATCAGACAGTATGGTAATGTGGATACACCCTGTGTTAGTGTTGAGGGTGCTCACAATGTGGAAATCGGTGGGTTTAGAATTACACCTTATGATCCGGGTACAAACAGCGTGGCAATCAATGTTAGTCAGGTTGCGGCTTCTTATGGTGTATATATCCATGATAATTATTTCTATGGTGTAGCATCAGGTGCAACCGGCCCTTGTTCCGTTCAGTTAGGGGTTATTGATAGTTTTAATGCTGACTCTGCCCTTATCTATAGGAATAAATTTTACCTTGGTACTGCCTCAAACGATAGTGTTGGTCAGCTTATGTGGAACATGGCTGTGCGCGCGGAAGTTAGAAATAATCATTTCTGGATGCACGGTAATGTAGCCACTGCTCACTGCATTAAAATTGATGATGCAGCAGGTATGCGGGGTGGTATTTTTGATAACCGCTTTATGAATATCGAGATAGCACTTAAAGGTTCAAATGCTGTTGCTATCAGCAATCCTACTGCCGCTGGTGGCGGCGTTCAGATAGATGGTAATGTTTTTATCAACTTTGCTGCTAATGCTCAATGCATAGCTGATCTTGACGATGAAACTCTCGGTGTTAATTATAAAAATGAGACACTGATAGCGTCTGCTACGTAAGGAGGGAATCAGGGTATTCATGCTCATGTTGAGTAGAAAGGAGGTGTTATGAGTAAGATAGGACATTGTTCAATATGTATGACTGAGTGGGTTGTGGATGAGAAAGGTGAGGACTGTCCAGATTGTCCTAAACCTCTTCCTCCTAAGGAGAAGAAAGCGGAGAAACGTAAACGATAACCAGTCTTGTGTCGAAATTTGACACAGGCGAGGGGGTGGGTGGTGTTTACCTCTGCGTTTTGTGGAGGTGGAGTCTCCGCCACTATCCATCCCCTTAACCTTAGTGGAGGAGGAAGAAATGATAAGACAATACAGAAAAAAACTCGTGTATGTTTGGGCAGTGATTTTCACTGACAAGACAAAGAATCATCTAGAACTGAGTGAGTTTATAGATGGTCAGGATGTTGTTGTCAAGTATGACGGTAAGGGGGCTACCTTAGCTCTACAAACCCCTAGGGGCCAAATGATTGCTAAGGTGGGAGATTACATTATCAAAGGTGTTAAGGGAGAATACTATCCATGTAAACCTGACATCTTTGCCCTAACCTACGAGCCTGTTGGTGGAGGAGGGGAAGATGGGAAGGTATGAGGAGTTATGTAAGATTGAAGTACTCGAACCTATTATTCCAATACTACGGCCTCGCCCGGCGTGGATAGACGCTGATGGGGTTGTTCAGCTCTATCAGAAGATCCTTCCCGGCTCACCTTGGATGCAGATTAGGGCTAGGACCGATCGTAGCTGCGGGAAGTGGAAGGCCATTTACTTCGACTACTATAAGATCGTTCCAGAAGGTTGCCGGCACTGCTGGAAGGTTGTTTGGACAGGAACGACTCTTGACCAACTCTACAAGGTTAAAGAAATTCAAGAAGATATGAACGTGATATCTAAGTGTGGGGTTGAGACGAGACCCAGCTCCGGTAAGCTTGGACATTATCAAGCCTTTTGGTACTCCTCGATGAAAGGGGGATTGGATGGAGCAAGGAAACTTCACAGAGAAGTAGCAGATCGGTTTGCGAAGGATAAGTTCCTTGGAGGTACAGAGATAATCCTCAAGAGAGGCTGTACCGAGATGGAGCACTACTACTCCCCTTCGGATAGTTGGGATAAGTTAGCTGAAATGATGGGTTGGGATAGGAAGGAGAAGCTCCTCGATTCCTCCTTCACCGCCCCCGTATCCACACAGGAGGGAGGAGCATTGAAGACGACTACGGAGAAGAAGTGGATCGAGTATGCTTGGGAGCATAAAGATCCTACAGTTACAAAGGAATACCCAAACAAGTACCTGGAGAGATCATTGATACCTCAACTTCTCCAGTATCAAAGGAGTGTACATAGTGGGAGAGATTATATTGGATGGGAGGGTTCCGACGAAGAAGTTGGCTCCTAACCCTCCGGAGATCGACCTAAAATCCATACCAAATTTTGAGGAGTATCGAGTTCAAAACGATGCTGTTATGGTCCCGGATCGAGGATTCACTAAGCAGTTGAAGTGTCTTGATCCAGAACTCGGGGTAGTCTGGAATTGGGGGCAGAATATTTGGGAGATCTGGAGGTTCCCGAAGGATAAGAAGGATTCCCACCACGTTCTTTCCGTTAGGACTAAAGGGAAGACTTACCGGGAGTTAGGAACCGATATACTCCTCAAGCTCCAGGAGAGTTGGCAGCTCGGCAACCTCACAGTTAACCAGTTAGCTTCTTACCTCGATGAACTCGATAATCAGGTTCAGAGGAGGAAGGCGAAAGATTTCTCAGATAAGATCCAGGACATTGCTAGGGAGACGATGAACTTCGCCTCTGGGGTGTTACAAGTTCAAGTTCCACGAATGACAAAGATAGGGAGGATTGTAGCTAATGGCTAGAACAGAAGTTCCTAAAGGGTTACAGACTAAGGAGATGGTACAGTTCACAAAGCTTTACACAAGGATGGCTATCCTTGAAAGGATGCTGAAGGAACAGACAATGGGAGTAATGGCAAAAGGGAAAAGGTTGATGCAGATGTTGGAAGAGGTTGGAGGAAAGAAAAGGGAGTTGTTAGGGATAGCACCTCGACCCTCGAATGAACTTCCTGGGCAGGAGGAGGAGATGAAAGGGGGAGAGGGGATGAGAAGATGAACGCCTACATGATGATGCTCGATGTGAGGGATAATATTGGAGAGAAGACAGCGAAAAAGTGGGGCAATGCGGGGATTCAGAGAAAGCTGAACGCTGCACAAAGAAGGATAGCTATAATCCTATCTATGTCCCCTGGAGATTGGCTTGTCAAGTCAGCGGACTTAACCCCCTCCGACTCTCTAATCACCCTTCCAGCGGATTGTATGAAACCGGTTTATCTGGAGACTTCTTCAGACGGACAACCTATCCCTATCCGAACCAATGTGAGGGACAGGAGCGTCGGAAGACTTCCCGCCTCAGCTCTCGGAACCCGGGAGTACGAGGCCTATCTCCTCAAGGATTACATTGAGGTCAACATAGCCTCCTTCACAACAGGGGTGACTTTGTGGTATCAACAGAGGGTTCCGGATCTCGCTCTCGGTGTTGTGGCTAGTGGGAGTGCAGCTAGTTCCCTCATCCTTCAAGCGGCGAATGAGCCAAATGGGAATGATGATTATTACAATGATGTAACCGTAGAAGTTATCGACACCAACTTCAACACGAACATTGTATCTACGATTTCGGATTATGTAGGATCAACCTTTAAGGCTACGATCATTGGAACACCTGCAGAGAGTGATTTCTATGGGACGATTCCGGAGTTACCGGAGGAGTGTCATGATCTTATGGTACTCATGGCAACGACTAAACTTATCGCTTCTCCTGGAGCTGCAATTGATCCAGAACCCTTCCGGTATTTTGTGACTGAAAGGGATGCTCTCCTCAAAGATTTTAAGGCTTGGGTATCTACTCGGAAGAGTGGAAGTAGCTATACGAGAGTAACGGAGTTAATAGGATAATTAAAGGAGACTATAATGTATCATTGTGTTACTAAGGACAACCGCTGTTTTAAATGTGGAGGGAGTAAAGGTAAGTTTCCATCGGAACCCGTTACTCCTATAGCTGATTTGAAGGATGAGGTTATAAAAGAGCACTTTTACGATCCAGTAGCCAAAGCCGAAAATCGTCTCCTTCCTGAAGAGGAGTTCTGGACGATAGAGTGGGTAACCGAGAGAATCGGGAAAGTTGGGATTATTGAAAAGGCGACGAAGATACACCTCTGTCCTTCTTGTCTAGGGGAGTGGTGGTTTGGTCATAAGAAGGTGAGGACTAATGCCTAATCAGATTTTTGCAGAACCCTTCCTAGGGAAGTATGATGGAGTAACACCGCCAACTCTCCTTGAGAAAGGGTGGGTAAGCACTGGGAAGAATATGAGGAAGGTTAGCCGCTTTGGAGGATGGAAACCAAGGAAAGGCTGTCTCATCCACAATACTACAGCATTGGAGAGTGGAGCGGCGGTTAAAAGCCTTCATCAATATACTAATCCTAAGCAGAGTGACTACCATTTCTTGGCTCAGGTTAATGGTAAGCTTTACGATTCTACTGGAGATCCTCCAACGGTTTCCGGAGCGGGATTCGGGACGGATCTTGGGGTGAGCGTTGGAACAACCCCAGGATTCTCTTGTGTTGTAGGAGAATATTGGATATATGCTGATGGAAGCGGGATACCTATCTTTTGGGGAGGGGATAATCCCCACGTTCTTGGTTTCTTTTCTTACGACAACAGTGAATCTGCTTATGTTGATTTCACAAGGGAAGCGACAGATGGAAGGTCTACAACCGCAACAGTTCTGGGAGCGGCCAGCGACAAGATTTATATCCTTACTACTGAGTTTTGTGAAGGATTAGTCTTTGACTTGGGAAGCGGAGTTAACTCCACAGCAAGGACTATGACTGTAAAAGCTTGGAGGAGTGGTGCTTGGGCAGCAGTATCGAGTTTGGTTGATGGAACACGAGATACTGCCACACTTACGAAGACTTTGGCTCAAGATGGAACGGTTACTTGGACTCGTTCAACCCTTGATACAATGAGGATTATAGGGAATGTAATGGGTTACGCCTATGAGATCTCCTTCTCAGGAGCCTTATCAGGAAGTGTGGATGTCGTTTCTTGTAAGTCTAAACAAGACCCAACCTCCATGACTAACAAATGGAATGGATTTTATGACTGGATTGCAGGTTGTCGGTTCTACGATCAAAGTAAGGTTGAGTATCAGGAGTCTATTGGGAAAGTAGGGAACGAAGCCACTTCCCAGTACTTAGATATATCTTCGTCAACGACCTCAGATTACCTCTATATTAAAGCTTTTGAGCCAGCTACAGCATTCTATCTTGGAGTTGTGACGGGTTATGGTAACACTGATGGAGCTATAGTAGACAAGATTGAGTATTGGGATGGAGATTCCTGGAGCACTCTTGGAACGATAACGGATACGACTCTTGACTCGGATAGTAACACTTCCTTTAGTCAGAGTGGTCTCCTCTCTTGGAATGGTACAGCCTATACCTCCGTGAAGAGAACCTTTGAAGGAGATAATGTTGCTGGTCACTGGTATAGGGTTAGCTGGGATGTAGCTCTTTCCGCAGACGTACGGATCTATGCAATCACTTATATCACTATGCCAGCAGCTATTCCAACCTTTAAAGGTGTTGTTGAATCAAAGAACAGAATGTTTGCTTGGGGAGGAGCCGAGTGGCCTAACCGTCTCCGTTATAGTGCGAAGAGTAGACCTGATTGTTTCTCTGGATCGGATTCAGGATTTACTGATGCTATTGGAGGATCTGATGAAATTGTCTGCGCTGTTCAGTTCTACAATGAACTTCTCGTATTTAAGGAAAACTCCGTTTGGTTATTAGAGGGGGAGGAACCGGCTAACCTTGATTACCTGGAGATTGCCTCCACAGTGGGATTGGCGAGTCCGAAATCCGCTATTGTCGTGGAGGTAGGTGCCCCATCTGTTCATCGGGATCAAGCTATGTCAATTGCGCTTTGGCAAGACACTGATGGAGTTTATATCACTGATGGGAGAAAACCTCAGAAGGTTTCTTCTCCTTTCGTTGACCACTACTTCGATCCAGAGTACTCCTCTACTGTTATTGCTGCGGCAAGTATTAAGAATCGACAAGCTTTCGTTGATCCTGTAAAGAATGAGTATCATCTTCTCCTCCCAACCTCCGAGCTTATTTACAACTACGCCACCGATGAGTGGTATCCCCCCTGGGAAAGGGAGATTGATCTTACTACTGGATTAGTTGTAAGAGGAACAGATGATCGGTACTATACTTATGGAGCCTCCGGAGCAGGAAGGGTTTTTAAGCTTGAGGAAGGTGTGGTAGATAAGAATACAAGTAACGCTGATGTAGCTATCTCTCACAGCATCAAGTCTCGTGCGATATCACCCGGAGAGGGGTTAGAAGCTCTAGCCTTCACCCTTCGTCAGATATGGGTAGAGCTTAAAGCACAAAGTTCTGGGACGATCACAGCCAAAATTTTTAAGGATCAGGCAACCTCTGGGACAACCCTAACTCCTGCCTTGAGTATGGTCAAGAGTGGATACAATGTAACTATCCCAAAGGTTGCCGACAATATAGAGGGATGTAGAAACTTTCAAATTGAGTTCTCTCACGCAACTGCTGGCGAGGAGATGGAGGTTCGAGCCCTCTATTATGAAGTTAAAGTGAGAGGTCACGGTGGGCTTTAGTAGAAGAAAACCTTACCACTACCTGAAGGATGCTCATTCAAGTTTTATGAGGAGACATGTTCGGTGGTTAAGGGATATCTATACAAGGGAGAGTTTCTTGGAGAAACCTTACCTTGCTGATGGAAGAGCTGAGATGCATCAGGAGATGCCAAAGTTTATCTTTCCTCTCTTCCCTCCGTACCCAAAGTGGAGAATCCCTCCTCCCTACCCTTTCCCTCCAATTCCTATCCCCCCACCAATTGAGCTCCCGAAGCCGAGACCTTTTCCACCAATTGAATATCCCCCTCCTATACTTCCTCTACCTCCCGAAAGAGGTCTACCTCCACGACCAAGGCCAATACCTCCACCAGTTCACCCTCCTGACTGGCCACCTCCATTCGTGCCGGGACCAATATATCCTCCTCCTCCTGGTTTTGTTCCTCCTGGGGACACTCCTGGAGGATTTAGAATAAAGCCTCAATGTTATATTGGCAGTATCCCTCCTGAATGTTCCGAGAAAGGGGACCTTTTCATCGTTACTGCTCAGCTCCAATACTTTTCTAGTGGCACTCCAAGGTGGGTTATAAGAAGTAGTGATACAAGTAGGGTTAAAGGAACCTTACTTGAAACTTGGTCTGGACGAGCTACCTTTCTCCTCGAAGTTCTTGATGATATAGATCCAGAGATCCCTGTTTCTGTCTGTATCTATGTGAGGGTGCGGAAAACAGGGTTTGACAAGGAACTTCTTATAGACTGTGGTTGTTTTGAGTTTACCGCCTGCTGTCCTGCAGAACCTGGTCTTTCTTGGGACTCTGAGGGGAGTATCGAAACACTTGCAAGGAACAACTCTGGACCAGTTGCTGTCCTTGGAGGGAGATCCCCTTACAGTTGGACCGTATCAGGGACAGGTTTCTCTATTATTTCCCCAACTGTGGGGAAATCGACTACCCTTACTGCGGATGGAACAGCCTGCGGATCTGCAACTATTACGGTTACGGATGCTTGTGGAGAGACCGTAACGGGATATGTTAGGGAACCAACATTTGGAAATTGGATCAACAAAACCAGTGGAAGTTGTGTTTTTGGAGGAGCGTATGATGGGATAGTAGGGGTTTTCTATTATAAAATAGTGGATAACAAGAGACAAAGGCAAGAAGCAGTAAGCGCTGGTGGAGGTGGCTGTGTATCAGAGGCAACCTGTGCTGGACAATGTGAAACTTACTCTGACGGTCAAGGACCACACCCAACCTGTTTAACTGGAGCACCTAAGTTAGAGGAGTGGTGTGAGTGTCTACAGAGTGTTTGCGACCCAGGAGAGAAAGCCGCTCAGTTTTGGAATCCAATACGTAACCTCAGATATGATGAATGGGAGTGTTGATAGTGGAGAAGATTTTACAGGCCTTCAGATGGGCAAGACTTCAGGAAGCGGTTGGAATTTACTATCACCTACTTGACCACGGGTTCTCAATGGAGGATCTTGCTCTTTACCTTAAGGAAGGGAATAACAAGCTTGAGACAATGCGAGCAGAGGACAAGGGAAGGGCGGAGGAGGCGAGGAAAAGATGGTGTGAGGTTGCTCCTACTTGCCCAAAGTGCAAAGGATGTCTCTCCCTCAAACATATTTGTAAGAAGAAAGGTCCAGGGAACCGAGAAGGTTGGACTTGCCTTTGGTTTTGTGAGAGTGGGAATTGTATTTATGAGAAGTACACCTATGAGGATGCGGGGGAAGAAATGAAACGATTGATGGAAAGAGGGAGGAAAGAATAATGCCACTAGGAATACCTATAAGTAGAACAAGTGGAGGAGCTTGGGCCAATGTTGGAGGTCCAAACTACATGAGAAATCAAATGGCTATGGGGAAGGAAGATATTGCATGGGCTCAGAAAATGGATATGTTCTACTCACAGCTACAACAATCGGAGAGGCAGTTTGAAACGGAGCTTGGTGAGAGGAGGAGACAATATGATGTCGGCCTCACTGAGAGTACAAGGCAATATGATGTCGGTATGGGAGAGCGACAGAGGCAATATGACCTTGGCTTTGGGGAGCAGCAGAGACAGTATAATGTTGGGATGGGGCAGAGGCAGACAGAATATAAACAAGGACTCTCCGAACAACAGAGACAGTATGATATAGGTCAGGAGAACTGGGCTAAACAGTATGAACTTTCCCTACAACAGTGGGGGGAATATGAGCAGACCTCAGATCTCAATCAACTACTCTTACAGCTTAGGATCGATAGGGAGAAGGCAGCGGATGAAAAGAGGCGTCGAGAGGAATTAGGTGGATAAGAAAGGAGCTTATTGTTATGGGTAAAGATAAGAAAAGAGCCAGGGCATCTCTCTGGGATCGCTTCGATGCTTGGGCTGCATCAGATGCGGCTAGAGAGTTGATAAGATATCAACAGGGGGATAGGCTACCCTCTTACATACAGCAGGCTAAGGGAACACCATCTTATTTTCAAAACCCTGGTAGAGGAAGACGCTTTGGTAGAGGTGGTGGAATTAGTGCACTTGGTGGGGGTGGTAGGGGAAAACCAACTCCAGGTGGTAGGGCTCTCCGGCACGTAGCTGGTCTTTGGGCCGAGCAAGGGGAAAGAGATCGAGCGCAGGCTCGGTGGGAGTTCGAACAGAGAGCAATTCAAGGGAGGTGGGAAGTTGGAGAGGGGAGGTTGCAGAAGCAGGCTGCTCTCAACCAAGAGAGAGCAGAGCGTGCTCACCGACTTAAAGTCTTTGATGGGTTCAGGACGTTGTGGGAGAATGCCAGTAAAAATTCAGCCGAAAGGGCACATTGGAAGGAGATGTTGGGAACCTATCTTGGGGGACTTTCTCCGAGAGAACGAGAGTGGTTAGAGCCTCATATGAAGGGTGGTCCTACTGATCCAGAGGTTATTAAAGAAGAGTTCTTTGATAAGAAGAATCCAAGGATTCCTCCTCCAAGGAGAGAAGAAGGAGAAACCGATCCGGACTATATGGCTCGACGTGCTCCTTGGGATAAACAAGACTATGTCCGAGAGTGGCAGAAGAAGCGATATATGCTTGGATCAGAGGTGGTAGGTCCGCTCCAAACGTTGGTTCCTAGAGGGGAAGATGAAAATGGGAACACTATCTTTCTACGGATGCCGAAGGATGGACCAGCTAGCTATGAAACTCGGGAGAGCTCTATGTACGCCAAGTGGGAAAAGACTCCCTACTTTGGGGGGAAAGAAAAGCCTCCGGGGACATTCAAAGGTAGTCAAGGAGTAGAACGAGGAAAGACTGAGCTTAGGGATGTGGGTGGTCAAACCTTCGCTTATACCCAGGAATACGATCATGTTAGGAAGAAATTGCTTCCTATGGAAGTTGTTCCTGTTGGACCGAGCTCCCTTACCCGGGAAGATTTGAGGTTGGCAATTCCGAAACCTGCAGCAGGCTACCCAGACTTCATGGTTAATTGGGGACAGAAGCCGGTGGATTGGGATAAAGATTGGACAACTGCACCAAATGCAGGAACTCGATTTTATGGTTCAATATATAAGTTTAGGAAGGACCAGATAAAAAATCAGAAGGATCGTTCTTGGGAAGATTTAGATAAGGAAGTTAGAAGGAGACTTGGTAGATTCTGGCCTGGTCATACGGTTCGGTACAAGTATGAAGGAGAGCCAAGTAAGGATAAGCCATTCGGGAAGAATCCTCAGCTTGAAGTTATTCCTGGAATGGTTATGTATGCAAGAGATCCAGGAACCGAAGAGGAACAGAAAAAGACCGGAAAGAAGAAATGGATCAAAATTGTTTGGGACTCTAGTTCTACTATGGGTGCGCTTTGGGGTCTCAATAGAGATAAAGATATTTACGAGCCTTTTATGACTAGAAAGGAACATCTTGAATATTGGGATGGCGACGATATCATAACTGTTGGTGAATACAGGAACCTTGAAGGTATCGAAGAAGGAGTGATGTATGGTATTTCTAGGTAATTGGGGAAACGAGGAAGAGGATATTTTACACAGCGAAGAAGAGGACAAGCATTCCGGCCTGAAAGATGGACTTAGGATGATGGGAGGGAGGGAGAAGCTAGATCCTTTTTGGAAGTTCCTAACCTCTAGAATGAATCCTCTAGGAATGGCTGCGAGATTTGCTATCAGCCCTCAACAAGAAGTGAAGGAGAGAGTTACTAGTCAAATTCCCGTTGCTGGTCACTTCCTCACCGAGGCTGGAACAGAAGAGATAATGGCCCTGAGTCCAGAGGACAGAAATAAGGTTTTCGCTTGGGAGGCAGCAGAGCTTGGTCTTTACGTTTTGGGTCCGTTGGTAGGAAAGGCTGTTGGAGGAGGACTAGGTTTTGGTGCTAAGCAAGTTCTCAAAGCTGCAAAGGCGACTGGAGCAGGGAGAAGGATAGCTAAGAAGATTGCACCTATTCCTCTTCATAAAGTTGCACCGAAGGTTGGGCCTGCGGTTTTACCTACAGCAAGAATACAAAGTCTAGAAGGATTCAGCTACGGAAAAGCTTTGGCTAGGAAACTGAAGAAAAACTACAAGGTAAGGGATGATGAAGCTGTTGCTATTGGTGAGGCCCTCCAGAATAAAGACATGGAAATTTTGAGGGCCACTGTTGCAGAGAGGTTAGTAGATAAACAACTTCCCTCGCAGGGCTTTGACAAGCTTGTTGTCTTTAAGGAAGGTTTGCCCAAGTTTAGAGAAGGGATTGAAGAGGCTCTTTCCTCTACCACAATGAGATCAGATTTTTACAGAGGAAAGATTCGGAAGGAACTCAAGCGGTTGATGTATAGAGGCGATCCGGCTAAGCTTGATGTTGTGAAGTTATACCCAGAAGCTGCCTTTCAAAAACAAGCAATAAAGTTTCTTGGTTACGATAAGGGATCAAAGCTGAAGCTTGGGGAAGCTTCAGCAGAACAGATGTCTGCTTTCCTCGATGATATGGTGAGACATCCTGATGATGTCCTGAGACTTCAGGCCCCTCATGGGCAGAAGTGGTTTACCGCTACAAGTCCAATAAGGACTGTTATGGGTTATGGGAATCCTTTTTACAAAACTTTTGATAAGGTGTATAAACCTGGCTCCAAAGCCATGTATGGTACAAGACAACAGAAAGCTTACGAAGTTCTAACCTTTAATAACATGTTAGCAGAGCAACCAGGGTTCTTTAGGAAACCTATAACACTTGATAGGTTTGGTGTTCCGGTCGTTAAACCAACCAGTACTTATACTCCAAAGACTATGGAGAAGGCAGGTTTGATTATCCAAAAACTCGATGATGTATCCCAAGGGATTAGGAAGGGAGCAGACTTTGAGGGAGCAGAGGATCTAAAGAGACAAATGACAAAGTTTGCCACTACAGTCACTGATGGAGATCCGCTTGTGGGTAAGTTTATTAAAACCTGGCAAAGGTTTTCTGACCACCTCTATGGTGATATGATAAAACAGAAAATTCCTCTTCTTTTTGAGCGTTCAGGGTTAGGTTTGACCGCCCAAGGACGGAGAACAATCGAGTCCTTCGTTGATGATGCAATTACTCCTATTGTTGATCGAGTGTTCTACCGCTCACACTTACCTACAATTGCCCCTCCTATCAAACACGCCAAGAAAGTGCAGTATATAGAGAAACTGCTCGAAGGAACAAAAACTAAACTCGATCAAATGGCGAAACATGGAGCAATGTTTAATAGAACGGGTAAAAAACTGGAGGAGGGATTGGTAACACTTAGAGAGGATTTATCCCTACTTGCCTCTCCGAGGAATAACCATAGAGGATTTCCTGGATATCTTGAAAACTATGCGGCTAGACAAAGTGGGGTGGAGGATAGGCTACATTCAAAGTGGTCCTCTACTCTTATAGGGAAACCCGGATACGAAGCACCAAGGACAAGGATTCTAGGGGAAAAGCGTACTTTCCCAGAGATGCTCAATGCTCGTATAGGTTCACAGATGAATGACCTCTATCTCCATGATACTCTCAATGAGATTGTTAACTACTCTAAGGGTCTTCCTCTAGCTTGGAGACAAACTGTTGAGCATTGGATCAGTAACTCTATGGGTCGTCCCTCTGCGACAGATGTGTGGTGGGCAGGTAAAGTTCGTAAGATTCCAGGGACGAAAGCTAAATCTGTACAAGAAGTAATGCAGTCTTCCCGTACAATAGTTACTGCACAGTACAATGCAGGACTTGGTTTCAAGACGCAAACCCCAAAACGGAATATGTTTCAGAGTCTTGTTACTGTTCCTGCAGAGCAAGGTGGACCTCTTGGGATATACGATTGGGCGGTTGCAGTTGCAGAGCTCTTTTCTCCTAAGAGAAGAGCTCTTCTTAGGGAAATTGGGGTCATTGCTGAATTTGCAGAGGACATAACAGTGAAGAGTTCCTTACGTCCCTGGCGAGAAGGAGTAAAGAGAACTATTGGTAAAGCTAAGGGTGGGGGACCTAGAGCTGAGGTGTATACAGTGGGCCAATCTGATATTCAGGATTTAGGTTTGTGGATGTTTAAAAGTTCTGAGTACTCTCAGCGTTACATAGCAGGAAGTGCTGGATTGGATAAGTGGAACAGGAGTTTGAAGTTCTTAGATAGAGCTGATGATTTTAAGAAGTTTCTCCGAAGGTCTGGTGTTTTTGGTTCAGACGCACATAAGAGGGATGAAATTCATGATCTCCTTCGACTGGCAAAGGTGGAGGGTCTCTATTCCCCCAAAGGACAGGCCCTTATTACTGGGGCGAGGAATCTGAAGGTTCTGGATGTAGCAGGTGCAACTCAGTTCCTTTACGGTCCTATTGAAGCCCCCCAACTCTACTCCTCCCTTGGAACGGCAGGAAAGAATGTATTACTCTACCAATCCTGGTGGATGAACTACGGAGATGAGTTAGCTAAGTGGTTTCTCAGAACTGGAGATGCGAAAACCAAATCATGGAGACTGTTCAATTGGATGGTTTCGAGTGCTGTTGCAGCTGAAGCTATGGGACTTATGTGGGATACGGGTAAAGTAGTTGGGAATGTTTTTCTTGGTCCGTTTGAGAATATACTTGGAAAGTATGGAGTTCCTACTCCACAACTACTTCAAGCTCCTATCCAAATGCTTAAGCAGGTAGTAGCTGCCGCTGAACTTATAGTCACTGGACCAAGAGAGTTATCAAAGAAGGGACGGCAGAGAGTAGCTGCTCTCTTGAACGCTCCTGTTAGTGCTCTTGGGAGGGAAGGTTTAGGTTTCCTCAATGCTATTAGGAAGGGGATACAGGAGACCATCATTCCTGGAGGGCAACAAGCCCTGATTATAGAAAAGAAGATAAAGAAGCGAGATTTTCCAGCGCTTAAAGAAGAGATTCTTGGCCTCCATGGGAAGCATGAGGATGAATGGAGGCCAATTACACCACTAGGGATAGCTGCTAAGAAGGGTACTAGGTTAGCTCTTGGATTCCTCCGTGGGGGACGTTAAACCCTTCCGTTCTCCATAGGTAACCGTTATAAGATTGAAACCTCGAATCTGAGAGTAATATTTTGCAAACCCATCTTGAAGTATTTCCTTATAAATGACAGGAAAGCTCCTTTCCTTAATCATCCTTCTCGCAAACTGTAAAGCTAACCATTCACCTTTACACATCTGTTTGCCTGGAAGCCATTTCTGCATTTTATCCTGCGCAAAATCAATCACTAGTTGTCCGTACATTTTCAACCTCCTTTGTGGTGGACAAGTTGTTAAACCTTAGCCCTATCCTTCGTGGGGAAGGGTTTTGGTTAAGCCAGTCTGCGACTATATCAAGATAGAAGTGTTTCATAAGTTCGTCAAGAAGACGGTTCGACCTTTCGTATTTCGCTACGACAATGTCAAGGTCATAGTCATCTGATATTTCATCTAGATCATACATTTTAACCTCCCCTACAATGGATGCTAAATTCTTTTTAAAAGTTTTAACTCATAAGGTTGCTTGGTAGTGTATACCCAGATATTTCGATTTCCAAGCTCCTTCTTTATAAGCTCCTCCAGCTCATTTCTTGTTTCTTTTATGTTTTTGTGGAAAGTTTGAAGTATTTTCTTGCGAGAGGATAATTTTGTTGCTGCCAGTGCTGGTCCACTTATCACCGTTCTCCCATAGTAATATCTAACTCCTTTTTGCTCAAGTGCCATTGGTTTGCTCCCTTGCTTACAGTAAATATATGATATAATCTCGTAAGCATCATATTCTGGTATCCCTCCAAGTAATCTTCCATCCTGTTCCAGAAAGCTGAAGTACTTCTGTATAGGGATAGTTGGTTCGGGTACTGTAAGCCAAGAAGGGAGGACTAACATCCCTAATCCGGCACCACTAACACGTAAAAAGGTTCTTCGTGTTATCGTCTCAATCTTTTTCATTTTAACCTCCCCTGTGTCAAATTTTGACGTACATCTCGGTTTTTAATTAGGGCTGGGTATAAGTAGATTTCCTGGGATTCCTCCCCCAGGAGGTCCTTTCGATTTGTCAATGAGGGCTTGACCAGCGACAACGAGAATCCAATGCATATCGGCAGGACTGATGAGACCATCCTCACTTCCCCAAGTTATCTCCCATTGACCTTCTCCTTTTTCAACTCCTTTTAAATGAAATGTTCTCATCACTTCTCTCCTTTCTTATATTTAAAGCATCTTTCATTATTAACAATTTCAGAGGTAACCAACTCCATAGCTATACAATCCTCTAAAACTATATTAAGCTCCTCCCTATTCGTGTTGAGGTAGTTATATCGAAGGAGTTCCTTGAAGGATATACTTCCAGGATAGAGATCTCGAAGGTTACGAATAATCCTATCCGTATCGATGCCAGTTCTAGAGCGACCATGAGCACCAAGGGCTAAGTGGGCATTTCTAAGAACGTCGGTTAGGAGTGTTATGGCCTGTTCCATCTTCTCAGGGGTTATAATAAGCTCGGAGGAAGCGGAACAAGAGAGGGCCATAGCAACTTTGATGGCTATTGTATGCATCCTGTAGACGTTTCCATGAAGTCGCTCATCCTTTACGTTCTTTACTATTGAATCAATTGACTCGTACCACTCATCATAGAGTTCAAAGGCCCCCTCTCCCCATTTAAACAAGCCAACAAGTTTGGAGATTTGGCCAAGATCGAGGAGAAGGTCACGATACAACCTCTCATTAATAGGCGGGGGGAGAGAGACATTTTTATACTTTGTATCTGCGCCAACAAGGACGAAACGAGAGGTGAAACCTCCACCAATAGCGTCTTCAGGAAGATTGGCCGCCATCCAACGTGGTGTGGTAGCGAATAAGCAATTTACACAAGGACCAAGAATGGTATCTTTCCCCTCTCCGGAAGTTTCATACTCCCACTTATCCGCATGGAAATCATAGAGGTCAGTGAGAACTTCGATCATAGCTTTCGGGTCAACTGCGAAAAAGGAGGAGAGTTCTTTAGAAATGAGAATAGGTGGACACTGAGGCATGCTCACTCCAGCGTATTTGAAATGATTTGTAGCGGAAATTTTACTCATGTATTTTGTAAGCGCTCGTTTGGTTGGAGAATCTACAAATACAGGTAACTGAAGATCGGTTAGCATTTTCTTTGCTAAGCCAACCGAAGGCCCTTTTCGGCATTTACCTGGAGGTGCTACGATAAGAATGTAGAGGTTAGGGTATTGAGTCTCAAGGCCGAAAGGTATCCAAACCTTCCTTTGAAGAGCTGAGGCTATAGTTGAGATACCTGACCATAGCCAGAACCGTCGAGGAGATTCAGTCTCCTCAACTAAGTCAAGGTAAGAGTTGAGCCAGTCGGAGCAACGACGAGGAGGGAGGGAAGGAGGCAACTACACCTTCCTCCACTCTTCTGGCCAAAACAAGGGAAGGACTTTTGGGTCCGACTCACATAAATCATACAGAATCCGCATTTTACCCAAAGACATTTCTTGACCTTTAAATATACTAGTTCCTGCGGTACTACCCCAAAGATTCTGAGAGGTAACAACCTTGGGGATTGAGTAGAACACCTTCCCAACAGCTTCAGGGACGAGGAGTCCTGCTGCGGTTAGGGTTAGACCCTTGAGGAAATCACGTCTTGAGATCATACTTCATACGCCTTTTGATAATCTCAGTTATAATCCCGTGTGTATTATCAAGGCCCTCTGTAACGTCTAACAGCCATTTTGCCAATTCTCTGGCTTTTTCTATCTGTAAAGTACTACCTCCTAGGTTTGTTGTAATCTTGAAAGAGAAATAATTAAAGTATTCTGGTTCGACTTTTATACCCCAGGTTTTATCCTCCCAACACAACCCTTTTAGGGCATCTTGAGACTCACTTTGTTCATTGACTAAGCGCATATACTGTTCCAAATATTTGTTCGTTTCCATAACTTCTCTCCACAATCTCGGCAGTGTTTGTCGCCTATGTCCTTATAATAAGCGATCATTCGACCCCATGAATCTTCGTGGCCGTGCTTACACTTAGCTTTTGCCCGTTTGGCAAGAATAGCATCTCCTTTGTCCAAAATAGCCTGTTCGGTTGCCGATAAACAGAAATCCTCCTCCTTAGCCTCAGCCTTCCGCCTCTCCTCGAAGGCTTGGTACAAATCCTCTACCAAGATAACACCATAACTCGTTTCGTGACTACCCCCAGATGGATCAGTATGTATGTAAAAATGCCCAAACCGTTCAAAAAACTCCTTCGAATCACTCATTTTACCCTCCTTTCGGGTTTCCATCTTTTCCTTGAGAGCTCGACAAAATTCGTTTATCGACACTTCAAGAGATTCCTCACGCATCATATGAGGTTTACGTGCTTTGATCAGATACTCCCCATAAGCTTCGAAAAACCCTATTCTGTTTATCATTCCACCTCCTTCATCTCTCCCCAGTTCTTCCCTACCTTGAAGTCTACTGGGATAGTTAACTTCCTCTCATTAGTTGGGATAGCCCTTTCGGCAATAGTCAACTCGATCTCCATACACTCCCTCATCCTTGGGATAACCTTCCCCATATCCTTCGGTTCAACTTGGACCACTACTTCATCGTGAACACTGAGGAGAATTTCAACCTCCGGTATCTCTTTCCAGATCTTCTGAGTTGCAACTTCAAGAAGTTCCCCAACGGTGTTTTGAGGGGAGAAGGCATAAGCGCTTCGGTAGAGAGCATCTCCAAATCGTCCCATAAATTCTCTCTTCCTTCCGAAGGAGGAGATCAAGGTTCTCCGAGAACGAATTTGTTCCCGAATAGCCTCTTGCCAAAGTTGGGTCATAGGATTATTGGCTTTATCCCGATCTACCAAGCGTTTACAAGTCTGTACAGGGAAATGGAAACCAGAAGCTGCCAAGATAGCTTGAAGTTTCATCCAGCCCATACCGTAGTTACCAGCGTGTCTACAGGTCTTACCAATGTCCCTCAATTTCTCCATCAAATACTCCCCATTCGTTATCGGATCTTGGTAAGGGATTTTAGGTTGATACTCGAGGTCGAGGGGGAGACCGAAGAGCATCTTAGTATTCTCCCAGTGAACATCTTCTCCCTTGAGGAAGAGGTCAATCTGTCGAATATCTCCTGCTTCCCAAGCAACCACTCTAGCCTCAGCTTGGGAGAGATCAGCGGAGAGGAGGATCTTACCTTCATCGGGGATGAAGAGGGAACGAATCATGTTTCCTTCCTCAGACCTCTTGGGGATGTTTTGGAGGTTCCCTCCTGAACCGAAATGAGACTCTGAGGAGGAGAGACGCCAGGTTGAGATGAATCCATAGGATGTTCTAACCCTCCCATCAGCATCGATGTCCATACTCGTATAGGTTGAAGAGAGCTTGGCATACTTCCTTGCCTGGATTATGTGATTGAGGATGGAGAGGTTAGGATGCTTCTTCTGGAGGGAGATGAGAGCATCATGGTCAACTGTTGCCTTCCCAGTCTTCCTGTTTATCTGGATGGGAAGGCGGAGGTGGCCATAGAGAAGTTGCTGGATTTGGGAAGAGGAGGAGATGTTATACTCTCCTCCCGCCTCTTCGTTAACAAGTTCTTGGTTCTTGAGGGCTAAGTTAGTGAACTCCTTCCCCAACACTTTCTTCTTTTCTGTATCTATCCTAACCCCTCGGATCATCATGCCGAGGAGGGAGGGCATTACTCCGATGGTTCGGAGATATCCTTCCCAAAATCCTCCTTCGCGAGCGTGACGAGCCACCACGGGGTAGATTTCTCTAGTGACACAACAATCTTTGCTATTATATTTAAACTCTCCGTCATCCGTTCTCTTCCCCCAGGAAACTCGTCCTTCATCTTTATAATATGGCTCGTTTGTATAGATGCTAGCAAGTATGTGGAGACCCTTAGGTATATATGGATACGGTGCATGGTGAAGAAGCATAGTATCATGATAAGTGTTAGGAGCACAACGCAAGCCGTAATAACGGCCAAGAATACTGAGATCATAAGCACCTCCTTGGAATATCTTTATTACTTTTGGGTTAAGGAATAACTTAGAAATAGCTCGCCAGATTTTCGCTTCATCGTCAATCCTCCACCGGAAAGCCTGTTGCTTTATAATAGGGACGGTGAAGGCGGTTCCTGGCTGCCAAGCAAAACCGATACACCACACAACTGGGCCGCTTTCTCCGGGAAGAGTTTCGATGTCCACTGCTACTTGAGCAGCCATATTAAGATTCTCAATATGACTAAGAAGCTCAGAGAATGGAAGATTGGTTTTGAATTCCCGCTCCGGGTAGACGAGGGTAGGAGACTTCCCTTCCTCCTTAATCCTATCGAGATCGATGGAGAAGAGAGCATGAGCATTCTGCTGTTGTTTCTTCTTCTCTCCCTGCAACCTTTCCATTGGCTCGTTTATAAGTCTGTTTACGTAGGAGGGGTGGAAGGAGCAATAAACCTTAAACCCTTCAACGAGGGTGCAAGGGTAAACACTCCCTCGGTGTTTGGTTATCCCTTTCTTCCCGGTGAGGTGATACATAGCAGTCTCACCGAGAGCGACTAGGAGATTGGGATGCTTCTCTCTCCCCTTCAGCTCCTCAAGCCACCTTCGGAGCTCCTCGAGATGTTCCTCTCCTTCCCAGGTTAGAATGGTTCTCTTCGAGTCTTTGTAAAAGTAATCAACTTTGTTGTTCGGTGGACGCTGGGAGAAGATGTTCGTGACGAGAATGTCCTTCCTGAGTATCCCCGCACTCCGGTTACACCTATCTAGGAGTTGGCCTGCTGACCCGACGAAGGGACGGACTTGCCGATCTTCTTCAGCTCCAGGAGCTTCACCAATGTAGCAGAGCTCGGCGGAGAATGGTCCCTCAGGGGGGATTGTTTTAGTCCTCAACCTATCCATCTCGACACCTCCTAATTTTGAATGGGTCTTTGTCGTTTAGAGCTAAGAGTAAGGCTTTTCTCTGTTTTCTCCACTTCTCGTATAAGTTATCATCTAATTCAGGATCCCTCATCCTATGCTCAATCTGTCTAACTACCCCTTTTATGTGTGTTACAAGTTCTGTGTCTGTTTCCATTATTCCTCCGTCTTAAACTGGGTACGAATAGCCTCCTTTATACCCTTATCTATCAATGATTCAAGTAGGCTTTTCTCTGTTAGCTGTTCCATTATTAAAGGACGATAAGCCTCCTGGAGGCTTTTGTTGAGTTTGGAGAGTGGTCCAGTTACTTTTACTCTTTTCTCCTCTTTCCTCTCTGACCTTACATAGTCGGGTAGTCTGGTTCCACAGTGAGGACAGAATGTAAACTCTTCGTCTAAGTATCCGTCAAATCCTTCATCAACAAGCTCTCCACCGTCGTATGCAAAGGTAGCAAATCCTATACAGCATTGGTTGCACTTTACTTGTTCTTCCATCTCATCCTTCTTCTAGTCAAATAAACCGAGTAAATAAGCAATAGTTGGGATAACAATTCCACATACTACTCCAATTATGATTGCTTCTATCATTTCTGATCATCCCATCTTCTCTTCATTACCTCTTTGGCTTTTCTTGCCTCCTTTACATAGTAAAGAGGCTGATACTTTGTACGATCCTTTCTGGCGACTAGGCCGAAAAACTTTAAGAGGGCAGTAATTTCCCTCTCTTGCCTATTAAGACCCTGAGTAAGTTCAGTAGCCTTTGCCTCCAATTTTTTTATCCTCTTTCTTTTTGTTTGCATTCTCTATCTCCTCTTTTTTGACCTCTTCTAGTAGGTTCTCTAGCACTGATGGTCGATTTGCTTCCTCTCCAAACGCTTTAATCTCCTCCTTGTAATCCTCAAGCAGTGCCTTGCCTAATTTCTTGAAAAAGTCGGCCTTCATCACTCCTCCTTATCTTCTTCTCTAACTACTTCTGCAAATAATATTAACCTTCCCTGATGTGATATAACTTGCCAGCTTAGTACACCACCCTCGTCTTTGTAGAAAGCGAGAACATCTATAACTTCGTCTGTATCATTGAGTGTCTTAACTATAAACCTTTTCTCTTTTGCTACAGTGTCTTCTTCCATTTCAGCATCTCCTCTTGATCTTCTGGCCATTGTTTCCAATGGGCTACCCATTCTCTACTCTTTGGGGTTAGTTTCCTAAAATCTCCCTTAATCCCATCCCTCTCCCTCTTTAGGATAGGGGCTTCCTGCCCGATCTCTCCAACATCCCCGATAATCTCCTCGTATCCTTTGTGAAGATTGAACAGACCAAGGTCTCTCCACTCCTTCTCCTTCTCAATCATTGTCCAGTCAAGTTGGAGAGTAGTCCTGAGACTCTCACAAGCTACACCAAGCATTCCCGAACCGCTCATCGGGTCGAGGATTTTGTCCCCAGGGATTGCACTTCTCTCGATCAGCTCTCTGTAGACTTGGGGATGTTTGGCCGAGGGATGGTCTGTTTTAATCCGAGGCGTAGGTTGAGGGGTTCGTATAACGTCTGAAGCTCCTTTGAGAGCCAAGACTCTCTTTCCCTTTCTTGCATAGGCAATAGGTTCATAACTACGACCCGGCCAGATATCAGGATTTCGTGTCCTCCTCGCCCCTCTTTTATACCAAATGAGTGGTATACGGTTAGTCTCAAACCCAATTTTTTCCAAGGTATCGTAGACCAACTTATGCTTTCGGATGGCGAAAAACATATATAGATGAGAGTCTTCAGCCATCTTACTCCATAAAAGTTTAAGTCTCGAACTAATCCCCACCTCAAAGTCCTCACTATCGTCTTCATAACTCTTTACCCCCTCATGTTTATACATTACCTTATCAAAGTCTACTCCCCAAGGAGGGTCAAAGAAAACAAGATCGAAAGGTCCCTCAAGGGTTGGGAGGATCTCCTCCATCTTCCCTTCCAAGCACCTCCTATCATACTCGATCAACCGCCTTTTCTCCCTCTCCCTCGGACCCTCCTCCTTCTTCTTCCCTTCTCCGTTCCGTTCGAGAGCTTCATCGAGAGCTTTAGTCCTCTTAATCCCCTCCTTAATCCTCTTAATCGCTTTCTTCGCTTCGGTCTTGTTCCGAGCCCCACTAACCTCCTCGTAATACTTCCCCCACATGGAGAGTTCTAGGTCCTCTGAAACGATTGCTCGACTCCTCCCAAGCATATCAGCGGTATCCTTAATGGTGTGGCCTCCAGGTACTCCTTCAACACTCTCCCCCTTCTCCCCTTGCATGAAGGTGTGGAGTGCATCGATAGCATCAGCCTCCTCTTGGACAGTTAACTTCTCCCTCTGGATGTTCTCCTCAAGTTCGATCTGTTTGAGTATTCGATCTCCTTTCTCAAGATCTTCTCTAAGGACAAATTGGAATTTAACCCCCGCCCTCCCACAAGCAATTAGTCTCCTCTCCCCAGCGACAAGGGAGAATCCTCCAAACTCCTCATCACGAACACAAACTCCAGGTTGGAGCTGACCAAAGGATTTGATACTGTTAGTCAGTTCTTCCATTTCCCTCTCGCCAAACTCTTTCCTTATCCTTCCCTCTGGGACGGAGATCTCAAACCCTCTCGCTCCCTCATAGATCTTCGCCCCATTCCAATGCTTGTCCTCACTCATTACCTACCTCCACAGTTTGTACTCCATTTATATCCACATCTTCCACAAATCCAAGTGAGCCATTCACTGATCGTAGAAGTTTCCCTCAACCATTTATAGATAGGAGATGTATTCGTAGATCCACACTTGGAACAACGTATATCTAGTCTATTTATCATCCTTCACTCCTCCCCTGGATTAATATCAATACGTATAAGTAACCCAACTTGATAGGCTTTAATAGATACGCCACTCTTTGTTTCAACCTCAAAGCGTTTCGCTCCTTCTTCGACTCTTCTGTATGCTTCTTCTATCTGCTCAAACAGATCGAGCTTTTCGTATATTCCCATTATACTCCTCCTCTGTTATTCCAATACTTTCCAAGGTTGCAAGGAAAGCCTTCCTCTTCGCTTCTTCAGCTTTCCCAATCTTCCTCACCCTTCCTCCTCCTTTAGAAGCTTTCCTCTTCCCCTTCACCAACAACCCGGAGCGGAAGGCGAGAAGTTCTCCACTTACCCTTTCCCTTTCCTCCCCAAGTCGTTTCAACCAACTTTCCCAACTCCGTTCGGAAGGAGCAGGGCCGATAACACTAACTAGTCTGTCCATCTTTATTCCTCCTCCCTTATCATCACTCGGATTAGCTCCTTCACAACTTCCTCTTCCCTCTCCTTAAACCTAATCCCCACCCCAATGGCCTTTCTGAGGAATCTGCTCTTCTCCCCTTGGGCAGGGAAAGCTCGAGTGAATGCTTCCCACACGCTTGGAGGGAGTCGAACGGTTACCTCCTTTGGTTTCATTTCTCCTCCGGGATTAGGTGACTTTCTTCAGCCATATTTACGAGGAAGTGCCAATTGTAACGAGAATCTAAGGTAAACCCCTTATTATAAAACTCACAGCCCGAATAAACACAAACCCGGGGTCTAATTACTGAGAGATCGAGTGGGCTTTTAAAAGCATCAGGGAATAGCTTTTCCAATCCTTTTCCCCAACAAGGATCTTCTCTAGCCAACTCTAACAGCTTCTCTTTTTCTATTCTAAGGTCTAAGTATTCAGTCATAATTAATCTCCTCCGAGTAGCTTCCGATTAACTTTCCTTTGTGGCACATCAAGCCAATCTGCTATGTCGTTTTGAAGTTTGTGCTCATTTACCTTCTTAAACTTTATGGTTAGGATTCCACTCATTGAGTGGGCGTACCATTCAACTGGAGCAGAAAGTAGATCTTTTATCAAGTTGGCTGCTCCTTCTTGATCGTAAGGACCGAGGGTCCATTTCCTTTTTTCCCAAAACATTTCAATCCTCCTCCCTCAATTCTCTGAGAATAGCTCGGTGATCTCCGCACCAGTTGTCTGGATACACGGAGGGAAAACCCCCCATACTAGGGGAATCATAGCGGCATTGACCAAGTAAGCAGTCGTTGTCTCTATCTCCCTCAAACCAATGACAAGTGTCACAATTTCCTGTTTCAGATGTACTCATCTTACCCTCCTCTGTATCAAAATTTGACACAGCCCTCGGTCCTACCATAACCCAAAGGCTGTGTCTGGTTTCCTCACCTTCTAGGGGTGAGGAAGGTTACCCTCCCACTGGTCTGGGGAGGTTCTTGAACACACTTACCTCATTTATCACCTTCTCTCCTTGCTGATCGAGAGCTTGTGTGACGTAGAATTCAGCACGATCACCGAGGGAGAATTCAACCTCATCCCCCTCGACGTTCTTAGGGTCAAGGCCGGCGAAGGCAGCGTAAACGGCAAGGATGAGCTCGAGTTTCGAATCCTCCTTGGTTTGCCCTCCAACCCCAAAGGTTTTCCTATCAGTTTCGTTGGGGTAAGGTAGCCAAACTCGGAACCTTCGTCCATCGTAACGAGGATCTTCATGGTTGAGTCGGAGATTGAGGACAATATTCTCCCCAGCTCCTTCTGCTTCGGAGAGTCCTTGGGCAGCCTTCTTGTTTTGCTCCTTAACCGGCTCTTCAAGAATCTCAAGAGCATACCAATCTTCTGGTACGTTGATACCTTCCTCCACATCGGAGGCCTTCTTTGTTAGTTCAAATCTACTCATTTTTCTGTCTCCTTTCTTCTTAACACGTTGTTGTTGGCTCCACATAGACATATTGAGGTCTAGAGAAGCATGAAGGAAGTAATTGCGCCTTCTGTTTCCAGGGAGGCCGTTGGTTTATGTGAACCTCCTTCCGCTTTACCCTTTTAGCTCCCAGTAAACTCCAACACAATTCAACTCCCAAATGATTGTTGCCGTTGTAGAAGTCGTTTCTACAGCCTAAGCAGAATTTCTTATCCATTATTCTCCTCCTTGAGTGGTACTACGTTGCATACAATATTGAGCTAGTTGATAGGTCCCATAGAGCTGTGATCAGAGAGAATAGTCTTCCGTTCTTTATTGGGTGAGGTACTCATTTTTCTGTCTCCTTTTTCTCTGCCCACTCTGTGAATATATGTTCATCTGATTGGTCCACGAGTCGGCCTCTTGTTTGTTGCGCCCCCATGAGGAGAGCAGTAGTAAACAGTTGATATTCCCCCACTCCAAAGCAGAGAGTACCACAGGAGGCTCCGTTCATAAACAAGGTGCAGTGGATGTGTTCATTGTTTGCACTATCCACTCTAAGGTTTACGATCATTTTTTCCTCCTTTCCCAAACCTCATCTCGAGGAGTTTTTGGAATCCCCAAGGACTTGTCCCATCTGTGTTCTTTGGGACGACAACCTTAAAAGGGTCTTTCCAATACTCCCCAAGGTGGTTTAGGGTTGATTTGAGGAAGCGACATTTGCCTCCTCCTATGGTTGTCCAAGAATACTCTGCTCCACCTCCTTTCCCATATTCTCTATGGCATAAGTATGTTTCATCGAACCAGCTTTCCACATCAGTTCTCTGCTTCCCCCAAGTCTTTGGAAGATACCGATATGTTCCGGCTACATTATCCTCCATAAGTTCAAGGTGGCAGGTGAGAAGAAAATGGCAAGGAAGGGACTTTAACCCCTGTACCATATCTAATATTCCTCCCATAGCTGGTCCGTAGTGTTGTTGCGCTGCTGTTCCTCCAAGTCCTCGTGAAGGGTCGAGGAGAAGTGACCAGTTTATTGCGAGCCTGTTCATTGAGGTTAATCCATCGAGGATTACTGCATCGTAGGGGAAGGTTCCCCTTGCTGCAGCCCACAATTCCTTCCTAATCTCGATCAGCTTGAGCCATAGTTCTGGTCCCTTTGGGTCCTTTCCGTAAAGCTCAGCGAGGGCGAGGACCTCGACATTGGAGAAACCTGCAGCACTTCTACTTCTCCCATCAAGGTCGATTAGGAGCTTCTTTCCTGGGAGAGAAAGGGCAGAGGTAGTTTTACCAGAGCCACTCCCTCCGCAGAGAAGTCCTCGGAGGAGGTAATCCTTCGACTTGACCTCAATGTCCTCCGCACGAATTGTTTGGTCAAGGATTTTCATCGGCCACCTCCTCCTTAGGGGTCTCGAATGAAATGTCGCAGGCTGCGTAGTTAGTGTAAGTTCCACCGCCTGTGATCTTATATCCTATATGTTTTAGTGTATCTTCTATCCTATGTCTTTCCTCGGCTGGAATAGCCGGTATTATTTCTAGTCTATGTTTCATCTTCCACCTCTTCTCTATTCAACTGTTTGAGTGTTCGCTCAAGGGCCTTTGCATACCCAGATTGGTAGCCTTTTGATTGTCCTTCCCGATACCCCGCTCCCCAGCCTGCCTGATATCCCCGAGTGTGACCGGTTTCGTAGCCGGCTTTGTGACCCTCTCGGTAGAGGGAGTTGAGCTTGTCGGCCTCTTTCTTAACGAGAATTTCCACCTTTGTCTGTGGTACTTCGGTTGTCCCTATAGAAATTTTGGCCTTTCCTGTTGCGTCACTTGTAGCATCCAGTCCGTCTTGATTAGCCATCAGGTACCTCCTCTCTTGTTTCGGTTGGAGTTATTGTTTGCGCGAACGACCAGCCCAAAAATGTCAGCAGATTAACAACAACACCGGGTTTTGTGTGATAACGAAAGTCAGCAACAAGTCGGTCGAGGTAGGCTGCATGTTCTATGTGCCATCTTCTGTGCTCATTTGGTGTCATTTTATCCTCCTTTCGATGACTATTCCCAGATTAGCTCACATATTAACCAGAGCCAAGCGAGAAATAGTAACAGTAAGTAAAGTCCTCGTTTAATGCCGCTACTTCCAGGTTTTCTATAACATTTTATTGTCATGTCTGTTCTCCTCTCCGTTCCCACGGTTTCCACTCCCCTTCCCTCAACCGTATCCCTTGGAAGGTTAGGGGATCAATTTCCTCAAATGGGATAGGGGTAAGGCAGATGTGTCGGTAAAGGCAAGGAGCGCGTCCTACCCTCCCTACACACTCTCCAGGATCAACGGTCTTTGGCCAAACCCAGCTTTCCCACTCATCGGAGATGAGGGCGAAGTCGTGGAGGACCTCAGCCTCAAACTCCTTGAGTTGGTTGGAGCTTCTCTTCTCAAGCTTTCGGGCGAAGAGGGGAGTGGTTCGTTTAGAACGGGGACCGGGGATTATCTTATTCGCTATGTTCATAAGGCAGCCGAAGATCTCTTTCCCCTGAAGTTGGGTGAGTCCCCAAATCCCTCCAGTTATCTGTGGGGAGTAGGACCATTGAGCAAGGTAGGCTTCACTGATCCAAACGCCGGTGGACTTGTGTTCGATGGCAAGGACTCCATAACCTGGCCATTCGAGGTATCCGTCCATCGATCCTCCGTACCACAACTCCTTTCCCCCAAGGGCTCCGATGTGCCATCTCCACCCTACTTCCCCAGCGATCAAGGTCCAAGGCTCGGAGGGGTAGTGTTCGGTATAGCGGGACCAGAGTTCCTCAAGGGTTTCAAGGTTGTTAGGCTTGAAGGTTTCGATTGGACCGAGGTTGTCGTCCCAGTACTTCTTCCCCACCTCAAGTGATACCTGACAAATATGATCGAAGTACCCTCTATTCTCCACATTATCTCTTACACACGAATAGAAATGGTTGAGCATCTCATGCCACGCACTCCCCCAGGTGAAGTGAACAGGTTTGGTATCTCCTTTGTAGTCGTAGCCTCGGAAGAACCAGTACACTTTCCGAGGGCACCCTCGGTACATGCTCCTGAGGGTGTTGTCTAAAGTGTCTGGTGGTCCCTGGTCTCTTAACTGTTCTGGGGTCATTTTGTAGCCTCCTTTGACAGCCGTACCTTTATGATGGTAAGTGCTATCGCCAGTTCTTCATCTTTCCCGGCTAGAGCGAATCCACTTTTGTACTCTGATCCCAGATTTCCATACCGAGCAATTACGGTTCTCCCCGTTTCGGTTGCACAGAAATAGAGATCGTGGTTATTATAGTTAGCAAGGAAGATACATTTTGTGCAATCATGTTTGTATAGTGGGGTCATTTCCTTACCTCCTTCCCTCCTTTGTTGAGGGCTGTATCAAAATTTGACGCGGACCTCCGGCCACAAAATGGGCAGAAGAGAATTTCGTACTCATCTGTCATATCATCCATACGACCGTCTCCATCATTTACAAAGCGAGGATGTCCGTACATGAAGAGGTGTTCTTGACGGACAACTATATCCTCTTCTATAAGAGCTTCTCCCATTATTCTACAGCATCTCATTTTCCTACCTCCCTGAACTGGGGACATAAAGAACAGGTCAAGCTGATCCATTGTCGTCCTGCTGCGTGGGCAAGGCACTTGTCATAATGTTGGCAGGCATCGAATCGATGGTTATCCACTTCGTTGAAGTCAAGGGTAATCCATTCAGCCGGCTCCGCTCCTTCGGGTAGAGGTAGGGTTACCCTTACCCTACTCGTTGCCCAGTTTGGGTGGATTTCTGGTTTATCTCGTTCCATTCTCTCCCTTTGTATCGGATTGCGTAGTGGTGAGATGGAAATTCCTCAGCCAAGTTCATCCTCTGCGCTTTAGCCTCCGCTTCTTCCTTTGTTAGTGGTTTCCCCGCCGTTTTGTTCGGAGGTCCAATGAAGCCCAGTCTTCCTTTTATGAATAGAGAAGCGTATTCTGGGTGAATGAGGCGAGGTCCAGTATGAATTCCCCCGCCTCGGGCTTTCTGAAGCTTCCAAGCGATGCAATAAGTGCTCATTTCATCCTCCCTACTTTGTCGGTCATAGAAGCTAGAGTTACTATTGCTTGTGTGAGGGCTGCGGTCAGCTTTTCTCCTCCCATTGAAAACATTATTCCTCCTTTCCTACCACCTTCCTCCATTCAGAGAGAGCTTTGAGGAACTGTTCGGGTCCAAGTTCCCCTTTCTTCCTTGCCTCCTGAAGGATGGTAATAACGTCTTCCTCCTCTTTAACCTCGAGGAGGTGATCGAGCATGAATCTAACCCCGTCGGAAGTGTTGTCTTCTGTAACTTCCCCTTTCGTTCCGAAACGCTTGAGGATTCGGAGAGTACTCGGACTCTCCCTCGAGATTCGAAAAGTTCCTTTTGGATAACCTTCCACAAATAACCAGCTTCTGAGCCAAGCTTCAATTCGGCTGGTCGCTAAGGAAGGTGAAGTTATAACGAAGGAATCTCCCCCTTTCATCCAGAGCATCTTGGTGGTGAAGGAGGAGATCTCACTTCGGACTTCGGCGGAGAGGGTTTTTGGGTAAGGGCTCAATAGAGCCCCTTCTCAACCAAACCAGCCGAAACGGCCAAGTCGTCCATCTTCCTGAGGAAGATCCGGCTCCATTCATCTCCTCTATCCCAGTCCTCTTGAGGGTGCTCCTCAAGGAATTTATCTGCGTACTTCTCAGCTTCTGGGATTAGTTGATCTCTGCAGGATACGTACTCTTCATCGGTCATATCCTCACTTCTCCTTTTTTAGCCCAATCCGTCTCCACATTTAGGGCAGAATTTATATTCTTTGTAAGTTTTGTAAGAGTTAAAAGAATCCCTGTGTTTACACTCAGGCTTCGGTTCCTCTTCTGAATGGTAGGTACAGGTGTTACCCAACTCATAATAATTACACGAATTGTACCCATCCAGTTTGTAAGGACAAGTGCAGGCCTCTTTTTTTGGGGGACAAACTCTTTCCAATTTATCCATCTGAATTTCTATGCTACTAATACGATGCGTAAGGGTCGCAATTGCTCTATTCATCCCATAAATATTATACATCTTCTCACCTCCTTTATCTTACAAAAGATTCTATTCCTGCATAGATTGCTCCAAAGACGGCGATTGCTCCTCCCACAACCGTGATCCATGCTCCAAGAGTAACCATAATTCCACCTATTCCTGTCATATTCTCACCTCTTTAGTCTTCCAGCTTGGGTTATTGGTTAGGGCCTCATTTATTGCTGAGGAGGACCAGCCGAGCTTGGCTAGAGCATCACCGATGAAGGTTGGTTTGGGGACTCTCACGCCTCCCCCCCTTTTGGGTCGGATTATCTTGGTGAGGCGTTCCCTACTCTCCTCATGAAGGAGAGCTTGAAGCTCGGCTTGAGAGTGCCTCATCTTGTGGAGGGTGCTGAGGGAGGAGAGAAGCTTCTGTTCGTATCGGTTTATCTCCTCAGCGTTGATTTTGAGTTGGTTTTCAAGTAGGCGTTCCTTTATTCTACACATAAGGGGTTCTCCTTCCTTGCTTCCTGTTTCTCCATCTCCTTCTCCAGGAGATCGCAAGTAGCTATGACATCATCATTGTTATACTCTCCGTCTTCAGAACATGTATGGGACTCGAGAGTTTCAAGAACTTGGAAGAGAGTGCCACTCTTAATATGGTAAAGTTCATTTTCGAATGTTGGGGTAGCCATGATAGGTTAATCCTCCTTTCTTGCTTCCTCAATAACATCTCGGAAGCGGGTAGGGGAGAAGTTTGGGTTGTCGCTCAGGAGGTGGGTGCAGAGGATGTCTACAACTTCACGGTTATAGGTGAGTGTGACGAGTGAGCGATCTTTAAAGTGTTTCCCTAAGTCCTTAGCCAAGGTAGCGTAAGTTTTCTTTGTCATGAGTTAGTCCTCCTTCCATTCATCTCTATGTTCCCAGATCCACTCTTCGAGATCCTCATTACTGGGGCGCTCTACACGATTGATCTCAATCTCCTCCGTTGGGTTAGTGCTGTAGGTTGTAGTCTGGTCTTTATAGTGGTCGAAATGAACTGTTAGGTCAGCTTGAAAGGTTACTTTTGGCATGAGGGACCTCCTTTCGTGGGTTAGGGGTGAATTTGGCTCCTCACTTTGAAATCGAAAGAATGCAGGAAGAGCATCTTCCTGTTCAACCTGAGGTGAGGAGCCAGAGATTTTGAATGTCTTTTGGTTACTTCATAATTTTTCCCTCCATATGTTTAAGAAGTTCATGAATCACATCCAATTGGAATAACGTTACCACAAACGGGGGTAAATGTCAATATTGCGAGGGAATTTTATTTTTGGCTTCGGGTGATTTATTCGGGGGGTGTGTGTCAAAATTTGATACAGGATTTTGGATGGATTGGGAAACCCTCCCCCGGTTAAGAGGGAGGGTTAAGGTGACAACAAACCGGGATCAAATGGGTTTGTTTACTTCTTAGTGTTCTTTGCGACCATCTTGTCAAATTGATCGTCGGTTAGACCAAGTTCAGCCTGTACCTTCGCCCGGATGGATTGCTCGAGTTTGGCCTGTTTTTCCGCCTTGCTTGTCCCACGTGAACCGGCGATATAGTTTTCCAAACAGGTCTGAAGGGCTCGATGTTCGGTGTCGGATAGATCTTCAGGGTCTTCTGCCTTTTCAAAGATGGTGTCGAATGGTGCACGGTATGATACGTTTCGCATACCCTGTTCGATAAGTGCCCCAACGGTCATTCCATGTTCCCATGATTGGGCAAGTATGTCTGGCCCGAGGTCCGGTTTCCGCTCAAAAACCTCATACTTAACCGGTGAACTTTTTGATGGTTTCGTGGTTATCATGAGGTACGTTGTGTTTGGGTAATCCACCCCGTCCGGATGGGGAATGAGTTCAACTTCTGTTCTAGTTGTTTCGTTTGATCCGTTCTCGTTCATGGTTTTGTCTCCTTTCCAATGTTGCAACATTGTATTTGATCCCAGTTCGGTTTGTTGTCAAACTTTTGTTTCGTTACCAACAACATAATCATTGGTTGAGTGGTTGTCAACCTTTTTATACGATATACATACCACGTTGTTGGCATTAATGCAACCCGTGGAGGGATGGATCAACCCCTTAACTTTTTACCTGTATTATATCCGGCGCAAAAGTCAGAATATGCGGTCACAACTAAGTCCCAAGTTGTTTTGTATTGATTGTAACTGGATTTGTGAACGATTCCTACCCTTCCCTCTGATACTTTCCAGTAGGAAGTTGGGGGACTTATCTTTTTATCCTTTACCAATAACATATACTCTTCGTAAGTAACAATTCTGGCTTTGCTGTTTTTGAAGAGGGGGAACGTTTTTAGATGTTCCGTGGCTAACCGTAGAAGTTCTACGTCCTTCTTATCGCTGATTCTTAAATATAGTTCATATTTCTCTTTCATAATCTATTCCCCTCCTGTGGAGGTTTTGTCAAACGGGATTACCGCATATAACACAGTTCTCATCAAATGTAACATCCTCGCCCTGGACAAATCCGTGATAAATACAATGCCATTTGGATAGTTTCATTACTGCAATACAAGCAGGGCAGTTTACTCGGTCAATCTCTTCCCCGAAAACATACTTAGGTGCAAACATTTGTTCTAATCTTAGTAATCCTGGTTTTTGATTTGGCACTTGCCCAGATCCGCTTGTCCGGTAGGTTATGTATGGGATAGCTAATTTCTGTGCACATACCGTCCAAGCAAAATCCGATGTCCAGTGTGTTATTTCTCGTTCGCTTATTGGTCTGGTTTTGGGCATGGTGTGAGTCTCCTTTCGTTGCGTGGTTACAATCAATACATGATTTCAATCAGTGCGTTGTCAACTCGGTGGTATCCCGTTACGGTCGTGATGCAAAACTTTGCGGTGCTTGGTGGTGTCCACCTCCATCGAATGTGTACAATTTCAACCCCATTATACCACGCAGTGGCCTCGCTTTTACTTTTGTTGTTGATAAATGGGATAAGTGCGTCGGGTATATCACGTAAACATATAAAAGTCTTTTCCATCAGTATCACCTCCCTTCTTTGTTTAGTATAAACATAAGATAACACACGTCTCGGTATGTGTCAACATAATTAATGTTATGGATGATCCCCCAACCATGACTTGTTGTCCCCGGTCCCCCGATCCGGTCCTCGGCGTGGCGTCTCGGCTGGCCAAGAATTGTGGGGGTGTGCCCGGGTGTGTTTTGTTTTGTTTGCTTGCTTT
>SDBU01000688.1_pt1 | contig 47958 bp, 80 predicted proteins | sample 2277071 | NCBI WGS metagenome assembly SDBU01 (sample SAMN10397929, study PRJNA504765) | marine sediment metagenome | isolation source: marine sediment core GS08_GC12, 126 cmbsf | place: Arctic Ocean: Gakkel Ridge, Loki's castle | collected 2008
GGCTGTTTAGGGAAAATAATAGCATTTAATTGTCTGTCTGCCTCTTTTAGAGTTTTTAAGGTGAAGACACATCTTCACACCGAATTTATTAAGTGATCTAAAATGCCTGTAAAAAGTAGATATGTTCATTTCTTCTGTTCCTATGTTTCTTATAATCTCATTTGCGCTCTTAGCGCTATTCGGGCTAGTTGCGTTATTTTTTAAGTAATTTAGTATATCCTGCATTCAAACCTCCAAATGTTTTTTATTGTTTCTGATAATAAAATAAAAGGCAATAACTAATTCAACCATTATAAAAGGAATTGCTACAACTAATAAATCTTCTCTTGGGACTAAAAACACTATGAATATCAATATAAAACTTCCAATAATCATAATATCTGTTCCTTTCATTTCTTTAACCTCTTTAAGTGGCGTTCTTTCCCATTTGATATGCTTCTTTTAACATCTTATTTATCCAATATCTTCTATCCTCATTATAAAACATTAACATTCCTATCTCATTTGTCATCCTATCAAATTCTCTCAATTCTTCACTTGTATATTGGTCTTTTTCCACATCAACCACCTTTTAGTTTTTGTTTTTTATTGATTTTAATTTAGTAATATGTTTTTTATCATAATGTTCTGTTAAGTTCTCAAATTCACCGCAACCATAAATACACTCTTTTGATTTTAGTTTTTGTTTTAGTTCGTCTAATCTAAGTATTCTCAAATCTTTAGGAAAACCTAATTTTTCTAACAATATCTTATTTTGTTCTTTTAAATCATCTCTTTCTTTTCTTAATCTATCTTCATTTCTCTTCCAACTTTCTAATAATTTATTTATATGTTCTTTCAACTCTTTAACCTCTTCTTTATTCTGTTGTTCTAATGTGTTTAATGCTTTTAAATGCCATTTGTATGAAACTTTATCTTTGGCTTGTTCGGTTAGTATTGTATCTATTATCATACACAAGCTTTTCCACCATCTTGTAAAATCTTTTCTTACATATTCAGGTGTCACAGGCAAATTTGCAATTTGTTTTTTATACATCCAATCTAATTTCTTAATTGCTTTCTGTTCAGGGTTCATTTTAATCTCCTTATATAAATTGCAAGTGATAAATGGTTTTCCTTCTTGAATTGTGTCACATCCTTTTTTGTTTACATTTTCACAGCTATATCTTCCGACACAAGCTCCTTTACTTCTCCCGAATATTGTTTGTTTCATTTTTAAACCCAGTTCTTTCATCATCTTCTTCATCATCTTTCTGTCCATACTTCCAAAATGTTCCATAATTTATTTTTTTCATTTTTTACCTCGTTTGTTTTTTAAAGAGGGGCTTTGGTGTTCCTATCTTAATTATATTAATAATCTTTAGTTTTAAGAGTTCTCTTTCCTTATCTGTATCTGCTGTAAAATCAAGACTTTCTATAGCTTCAACTATTTCTATTATAGAATCTTCTAACGCTTTCATCTCTTTTGATTGGATAATATTCCTTTGAACAAACTGTCCATATCCTGAAAAATCATCTCTAATTAAAGTAAGTTGATGTTCCAATTCTTTCAGTTTTTCTAATTCTCTTCCCATTTTTGTTTTCTCCAGAGAGCCGAAACCCCCTTTTTAATATATTAATTTATTGTGTTTAATGTTTAGTTATGCGAAGCCCAAAACTATATTATCGTAATGGATATTTTGGGTTTGGGTGAGTCGCAACGAACCGCATAACGTGAATTATGCGTGTCCGCTAGGACTAAAACCCAATGGACTAATTTATTTTTTTTACATTTGTAATCTGAAAAGTCATTATTACTTCTTCTTTTATCCTATCTACAACAATTATATCGCATACATTTAAAGTACCCATCTTCATTAATTGACCTATTTTAAATGGTATCTTATCCTGAATTTGACCATTAGATTTTCCTATGGATTTAACTTCAAAAACTCTTGCATTTTGAGTCATAAAATCTAAGCCGTCAGAAGTATCACTTTCTTCAATGACTTTACCTATATTTTCCTCAATCCACTTTTTTGCTATTTGTTCTTGTTTATTCATTTTATCAATCTCCATTGGGTTTTAAGTTTTTGCATAAGCAAAAATTACGCATAATTGATGCGGTTAAATATAGTTTGCGAAGCAAATTAGGGTGAGCTTCAAGCGAACTATTTAACCGCTATTATCAGCACCCGAAGGGCGAGAGTTGGAGAGACTATCTTTTAACTTATTTTTATAAATATCTAATAACCAATTAATCGCATTAAATATTCCAACCTCTGCATTATTTTTTATTGCCCAATTAGTAAATCTATTTTCTAATTCTTTCCTTTCACTAAAACTTATTTGAATATTTAACAAATCATCAACAGCAACCCATTTCTTAATATCGTGTTCTTTAGGTCTAATATCTTTACCTAATTTTGTATGGTGTATCTCATAATTATCATAAATTATATCTTTTGTATCTTTTATTTCCATATCAATCATCTCCAACTCTCGGTTTTAATTGCTGATAATGCTCCGTGCTAAACGACTTTAGCTCGAGGTCAGGCAACCCTGACACTTGAGAGTTCAAAATCTTTGATTTTGAATTTGGGGATTTCTTAGAGAAATCCCGTTTAGCACGAATTAAACGTGTCCGAAGGACTAAAAGTTAGCCCCCGTAGTCGTTTTTAGTATTTCTTGTTCTAATCTTTTATTGGCAATTTTTATATATTTATCTTCTAATTCAAAACCAATATATTTACGACTTAATTGTTTACTCACAATTGAAGTTGTACCTGTTCCAGAGAATAAATCTAAAATCAAATTACCCCCTATAGAAGATACTTTAATCATTCTTCTAATCAGCTTAATTGGTTTTTGTGTAGGATGTTCTAATCTCTCTTTAAAAGTTCCAGACAACTGAGGTATATTCCATACATCTCCACAATTCTTCCATCCCCTTTTATTTCTCTTATCTTTATCATATTTCCACTTAACTCCAATAGACTCCAAATTAAAAATAAAATGATTATCAAAATAGATATCAAAATTGTTATCTAATTTAAGAACTTCCTTCAACTTTAGGTATTGTTTGACTGTTGGAACAACTAAACCAGTTTCAAAATATAAATGTCCTCCTCTATGATACCATACCTCATCACAAAGTTTTCCTATATCTTTTAAAGTTAAATTCAATTTCATTCTTTTATTTCTAATATAATCACCAAATTCTTTTAATATCTTAGTGCTTGGAACTTTTATAAAATATAATATTTGTTCATATAGATTAGAAAAATTATTAGGATTTGGGATTCCTACACATTTATTCCATATTATTTGACTCCTAAATCTTATATCTTCATTACTTTCTAATATATCCCTTATTATGTGTATATTATGTTGATTTCCAAATATCCAGATTGCTTTATTTGGTTTAGTTACTCTTATTACTTCATTAAGCCATTTCTTACAAAAATCTTTATAGTCTTTTATCTTATCCCATTCATCAATACCCATATTATAAGGTGGGTCTGCTATAACTAAATCAAAAGTATGTTTTTCAATCTTATTTAAACCATCTAAGATATCCATTTTATGAATTTTGTTTATTTCCATTTTCTTTAGTCGTTAGGGGGCTAACTTTTAAGTTTTTTCCCGCAGGAAAAAATTACGTTTAATTACTGTTAAACCTACTTTTATTCAGTTTAACCTGTTTATTTCCGCAAAATGCGTAATTGTTTTTTTCATTCTGAGTTCTTATCTTGCTTTGTTTTTGATTTAAAGGTTAGTTCGTGGATAATTTATTTGTGTTCTTCGAACACTTTGTGATAAAGCCAGTATAAAGCAGCTTTTTTGAAGAGATTTAATCTATAAGGCCTGTATATTCCTGCTTTACTGTCATCTTTAATGTAAACTATATCTTCTTTTAGTCCTATTGAAACTAAAGGAGTGTTTTTTATGTCGAAAGTTATATGCACCTCATCGCGTATGGTACCTTCTTCAATAATCTTACTAACTAATTCTTTTATTTTAATTAATTCTTCTTTATTCATTTGATTTAAGCATTGCTCCAGATCCTAAAGCTGATTTCTTTTTTTCACTTAACTTAAAAAAGTCCTGTTTTGTTTCATAGTTATTCTCGCATTTTTCACAGTTCTTTAGCTCGCATTTACTGCATATATTTGTAAATTTACAGATTGGCATTTATTTCACCTCTTCAGTAATTCTTTAGCAACTTTAATCAAATCCGAAGTTACTTTTTTGTAACCCACTAAAAACTTAGCGTATTCTTTTGGGTTTTTTTCATATAAATCAATTAATTCTTTTAGTTCTTTGAAATTAAATGTATCACTCATTTTACTTCCTCCAATATAATATTGTCTTTCTTTTTGCTGTAAACTGAGTATCTTGGGTATGCAACAAACGGAACTATATCGTATTTTTGTCTTAGTTCCTTCAGAGCCTTTTTTTCTTTTCTGTTTAGGTATTTGTTCGATTTGCACTCTACGAACCAAACTCCTGGTTCTGCCCATATTGCTGGATTGTTTCCTTTATTTTCTGATAACTCTATTTGGTCTACTAATGGTGTTATTGCTATCAAATCAGGAAATCTGGATACTGTACTTCTTGTTACAAAGCAACCAAGTTCTTTAAGATAGTCTCTGACTTTGTATTCGAAGACTGAACCTTTTTTTCTTCTATTAATTCTTTTTTTCAATTTTATCACCTTTAATAATCTTATGCACATTTGCGGTTTCACCGCCTTTCAAACGATTTGTCGTCTAAACTATCATATTGAATTTGAGCACCATCATTGAGATAAACATAAATCAATACTCTTCCCACTACTTTTCTCTTCATTAAAAGTCTGCCTATGTTGATTATATTGATATCGGTAATTCTTCTTTTAGCTGCATAAAGTCCTAAGTTATAGCTTTTTTGTAAGGTCATTCTAACCTTTCAAGTAATTGTTTCAAAGCTTTGTAATTAGCTTCTATCTTTTCCATTATAGGTCTTTTATCTTCTAAGTCTTTTTCTAATAATGCTATTTGAACTGCATTGTTGAATAACATACCAGACCTTGCTCCATTGTTTTTGGAATCTTTAATGAAGTCTCCGACTTCTTCTTCTTTGTAACTCTTGTTTGGTTCTTTTTTAACGAAGTTTTTGACTTTCCAATAATGTTCGTCTTCATCAGTAGATTCTTCGTAAATATCGTAAGTATTTTCTGCTTGGATTAACTCACCTTCTTTATCTACTTTCATTATCTTTTTTATTTTCTCTAGAGCTTTGTCATCATCTTTGTCTGTAACTTGGATATTTGCGAAAGATTCACTTTCGCTTTTGAAGTTACCGTCTAGTCTAATCCCCAGAGAGTAGATTTTGAATTCATTCGGACTTCCTTCGTGGACAGTCGCTAAAACTCTTGGCTTTTCTGGAATTGTTTTAATAACTCCAATTCTGTTTCTTAATTTTCCTTTCAACTTAATCCCCTCCATTTGTTTTTTTCAGTTTGTTCCTTACAGTTTTTTTTAATTGAGGCAGAACATTTTATTGTTCTGCAAGTAAACTCATCATCGGAAATAAAAGTTCCAAAGCAGCCAGGTAATTGTTTAAACTTAACTTTGGATTTCATATTCTCATTCTAAACTCTTCTAGTTCCTCTAGTTTTTTGTTTAATTTTCTAGTTAGTTCTTGTTCTTGTCCAAGAAGTTTTCTGTATTGCTGAAAGTGACTGATTCTTACTTTGTTTTTCTCTTTTCTTTCTTCTTTTAAGATAAGAAGTTCTTGGACTACTGCGTTAAGTTTTTCTTTACTTTGCATTTATTTTCACCTTTACTTTTTTAAATGGAGCATATTTCTTTGCTTCAAACCTTTCTTTACTTTCTGAATTAACTATTTCATAGGCAGTAAGGTCTAGCGGAGTGATTAAATCCGCTATTCCCACTACTTTACCACCCCTAACGATTCTAGCCTGTGTGATAAAAGGAATACCGTTTAATTTAAACTCTGCAGCTAATTCAATTACTTTAATCCAGCAAGGTGTGTCTGCTTTTGATAATCTTATGCAATTTAGATGTTTTCTGTCTTGAATGTGTATATATTGCAAAACTCTGTTGAGTTTTGCCTGTGTTTTTTTGTTCATATTAATCTATCTCCGAATATTTCTTTTGCTTTTTGATTTAACTCCTTCACATCCTCATCTACATCTATTTGATTAACATCACCTGAAAACCCTTCTTTTCCTTTAAACATTACATCTACAAAACCAATAAACTCTTTAAGTGATTGTTCAACTTTTTCTGCTCTAATTGAACGTTCAGTGATATTGTTTCTTGCCATATCATAGATTTCGTCACTCAAAGTCTTTTTTTCTTCAGGAAATTTCTTTAAATTGGTTATAACCACTTGATTATCTCCTTTGTAATAACCAAATGCTACAGTTCCTTCTGGAATTGTTGTGTCTGTTTTTATATCCATTCCAAAGATTACTTCACATTCCCTCTTTTTTTCTTCATAGATTTCCCATTTTCTTCATAGATTTCCCAGTTTGCTTCAACAAAATCTGTATGGATATCACAATGACTTTTTTTCCTTTCTTCATCTATTGTTATTAGATATCCTTCTTCAATCCAATATGGGTTATTTTCTTCAACATCTTTATGTTTAACTATACATTTCTTTCCTTCTTTCATTTGAGCCACAGCCCACATAAATGTTCCTTTCATTTGCATCACCTTGTTTTTCTCAATAGTAAAGAGACTAATCCCCCCAACACATAGTCTCCTGTTATTAAAAAACAGATTATTATTTTAATTAGTTTCATAAAAACTTGGCAAGGATACACAGTACTTTAGTGCTGTGAGGAATTGCCTTTCACCTCTTTATTTGCTTCATCCATTATACAAAAATAACATCTAGATACAACATCTGCATAAGATAAAACCCTATTATGTTTTTTACATTTAAATCTTGAATCCCCTTTAGGTATTTTATCTATTGTGAGATTATTAAGATAACCTCTTAATTCGCTTTCGTTTAGTTTATCTAAGTTTTTTTTATCCATTTTTTAAAAGCCCACTACTTTAGTGGTGGGATTATTTTACTTTTTTATAAACTTCTCTAATTTAACATTTGTTTTATCTTCTATTAGCATTACTTCTTGACCTATAGGTGTAATAACAAAAAAACCTCCTCTCTCTGTTTCTTTAAGCAGTAATAGTTTTTTTAATCTTGTTAGAATAAATCTAATGTGTTGTATTGATCTAAAAACAACCATACAATCATCTTCTTCAATACCATTTCTTGTATATGCAAGAGCTAAGATTTTTCTTTCGTTTCTGGTTAGTTTAAGCATTGATTACCACCATTAGTAAGCAGTAGATTTTTTTTTTATTTTTTTTTGTTTGTGTGAGCTTCATTTTGTGTTGGGATTGGGAAATTTCTAAACTAAAGTATTATTATTTAAGAATAAAAGAAGTTTTCTAACTATTTAAACACCTATTCTTTTATTCTTTTTTTATTTAAACAAAAAAACAAAAAAAAAATATTATTTAACCTTTAATCTCTATCTCTTTCTTTGCAGCATTAACAATGAAATCATGCCAGCTTTGATTACCTTTGACTTTCTTAATTAAACGATGTTCTTCATCTTCAAATGTGATCCTTGTTTGCTTCATATAAATGAGTGAGTGAAGCATATATATAAACCTTTCGTTTAAAGCATAGTCTGTAGAATATTTTTCTATATAGAAAATAAGTCTATTTGGTAAAATATTCGGTAGAAGGAGCAACTCGCGCAACAAGAATATACCCTTTGTACTCTCTCTTTAAAAGAGACTCTCTGGGTATTGGACATTTAGATTCAACATAATCTCCGTTTTCTAATCTAAACAACATAGTATCACTTAATCCTTTTATATATCTGAGATAACTAGAATGATCTACTTTAATCTGTTCTCCGTATTTTTTATATCTCCTGTGGAGTTTGTTTACTTGATGTGTGATTGTCATATTGAATAGCCAAGAGTTTTTCCTATATCAACTAATATATTTCTTGTTTGATTTTTTCCAATTATCTCTTCCATTCCATAATAAGTTCTTCTATAAGGTTCAGCATAATAAAAGTCAGCTCTTTTGCCTCCTTCTGGTATTGTAACTAACTTATTATTTTCGTAAGCTATTCTTGTCATTTTAACCGTGTTCTGAACCCATCTATATCACCTATTTGCTAAGATTTTTTTATCATCTACATACTTTGTTCCATGCCAAATCATATGAGCTTCTAAGTCTTTATATTTTTTATTCATATCAACTGGTCTATCTATGTCATTACAGGCTTTCTCTAATCTGTTTATATGCTCTGCTGTTTTATATATCATATCTCGGGTTAAATCATATTGAGAGAAAGCACTATGCTGTGCAATCAATTGCCTTTCAAGTGCTTCTTCAGTAGTATGTTTTAAAACTTTTGCTAACAAACCCGCGTAGTCTTTCATTTTCCAAACAGAAGTCTAAATAACCCAAAAACAGTTCCCTGATGAAATGGTTTTTTATGTTCAGCTTCAACTACAGAAAGTCTTGCATTATGAATATCTTGTTTTTGAAAAATTCTTATATCGTTTTTCTTTAATTCTTCCATACCTTTAAGTATATGTTCTGTTCTCTCGTCTATACGAGCTAGTCTTTCTTGAGCTGAAGGCATTTTTTATTTCCAAGTTACTGGTTCTTTTGTAACAAATCTCAACAATAAATTAATTCCAACTAAAATCTCTGCCTGTATTACTGGAGATATTACAAACTCTGTATAGCTTTGAAGTACTAAAACTGCAATAGCTATCAGATTAACCCAAAAGGTTTTACTAGTCCAAAACTTTTTTTTCATAGTTTTTCACCTCGTTTCCCTTATTTAAATAATAATACTGCTGCATCTATCGCAGTAGATATAGAGTTTAACTCTATTTTAAGTTTGAGTTCTTTGCCTGGATTATCAACAGTTTCTTCGACATTAGGACTTATTTGCTGTGTAAATGTATTTGTTCCATCTACGTCAATAAAATATTTTGTTCCAGATAATGCTTCACCAACTAACTGTAAACTAATTTTAGTTATATTATCATCTACTTCTTTAACTTGAGAAATCATAGTTCCTATTACACCTGTTATTAATTTTAACTTGCCATCTTCTACTTCAATATTATTAGAAGCAGCTTCATCAATTTTGTTATAGTTATCAAAAGTGAAATTATAAGAATAAAGCATCTTAAAAGGATTTAATATAGTTTCTTGACTTTGATCTTTTAAAATCCTGTCTTTGAATAGTTTAGGAATGCTTCTTTCTTGATTAAAAAAAGCCTCTGTTCGCTCTGCTGGAACTCTATAAACATATTTAACAACTCTATATCTTGCATGAACTTTATTTGGTGGGAATATTATATAAGTAAGACTGCCAGGAACTAACCGAGGCATTAAAAGAGCAACTGCTGAACCTTGAGTTGTAGGGGTTTTTTCCTGAACTATTGAAGCATCTCCTTCTTCTTTTGCTTCATCTTCATCTAAAATGCTTGTTCCAGTTATTACTTTTTCTTTAATTCCATAAGTAGTTTGAGAATTTACATCTTCAGTTGTCCAAATTACAGGAAGTCCACCTGCTTCTCCATAGACTTTTACTTTGTTTCTAACTTCTGCACTATCTGAACCAAGTCCCCTTAATTCAATCAAAGAATCATTCCATACAAAAGCTTCGTTATCGTTATTTTTGCTGTTTTTTTTGAATGTATGAAAATCTTTGTCAAAATCTATATAAGTGTCTTCGTCTCCTATTAAATCAAGCTGGATAATGCAGTCTAATAAAAGTTTATTTGCGAATTTAATAGTTATTGTATTAAGATTATCTTCTATGTTATTAGTGGTATAACCAGTTAAATGATCGTCAATTAAACTCTTCCTTATATCGCTAATAGAAGCATTATCAAATTCTGCAGTTACCATTACATCAAGTAATCTAGCTGTAAAGTGAGCACCTTTTATTCCTATTCCAAATCCACCTCTTAGTTTATCTCTTATTTCCTCTATGTTCCCTTTGAATTGTGTTGTTGTTCCATCAGAGAAATCCATTTTGAATTCTATTTCATTTCCATGAGAAAATACCTTTGTAAAATCCTCTCCTGAATTGTCTAATTCTATTTCGCAAATTAGTTCTTCTGTAATAAGACCATGTGGGAATGATCCAGATAAAATAAAATCAGTTACATCTATTTCGTTTATTGTGCAACTATATTTAGTTTTTCTACTAGGTGGAATCCATATAAAAGTTTCTTTTCTTCTTCGTGGCATTTATCCCTCTATTATGTTATAATTATCAAGTTGAGTTTCATCAAAGAAACAAGAACTGCAGACAGTTGAAAAATAAACCCAAGGTATTTCAAATCTACTTGAACAACTATATAAACTCCACCAGTTCCATATTCCTTTGTTTGGATAATTGAGTGTATTAACTGAAATATTTGAAAGTATTTTCTGATAAGAAGTGTTTAATCTAAATGTAAAGTTAGTATTGTAATCAAAGCCATCAGTAAAATAGGTGTAATTAACTCCAAACTGTTCTCTGTCTGTATAACTGGTATAAACAGAATAATTGTAAGTAACAAATAAAGTAGTTTCATTATAACTTTCATTGATTAAGGTGAAATTTCCAGTAGTATAATCTACCCTATATTCATCTTCGCTTACTTCAATCCAAAAATCAATATAAGTATAAGATAAATTAAATTTGTTTGTAACCAATTCATCAGTTATATAGTTGTAAGTTAAATTAAATTTATTTGTGACTAATTCTTTATTTGATCCATTCCAATAAGTAGATGCATTTGTAAATGTAATAGACCCATTGGTATAATTCATTGTATAGTTAGCACCTCTATTTATCTTAGTTCCATTGTTATAGAGAGTTTCGCTATCAACAACTATTTCAAAATAATCTAATTGCATAGCACTGTTGTTTTCTGTCCAAGTTAAAGTTTCATTACTGATTATAGGTTTACTGGCCCATAAAGCAGAAGAATTCAAGAAAGTTATTGAACCATTTGTGTAGTTCATAGTGTAATTAGCACCTTTGTTTATCTTAGTTCCATTGTTATAGAGAGTTTCGCTGTTTACAGTTAAATTGCCATTTGCTAATTGCATAGCACTGTTGTTTTCTGTCCAAGTAAGACTTTCATTGTCTATTACAAGAGGAAAATCAACTACAATTATTGTCTCACTACCTAAAGGAATAAATTCCAATGAAGAAGAGTTAGGTCCAAGAAGGTTTAGGACTATGTATTCAGTTTCGTTTATTTTTGTTGTATTTGTAAATATACTGCTGTTTAAAGTAATACTTCCATCTGCGTAATCAACTGTATAATTATTTGAATTTATTTCAGTTCCACCATCTGTTTGGTTAAATACAACTACAGAATCATTTAATAAATTATTGTTGGATAAAAATACTGGTGTCCCATTAATCCAGACAAAGCTTTCATTTACTACATCTTCTTCTCTAAAACTGCTGTTTGAATAAGTAATATTTAAACAGGAAACTGTTTCGTTTGTTTTAACATAAACATCAATATTTTCATCATAGGCTTGCTTGGTTATATTCCAGATAGGTGTAGAACTGGTTTGTCCATATGGAGTTACATTTGAACTATTCAAAGAACTTGGAAATACATCATACCATTCAATATTTTTAGGTAAACTTGCATTAAAATCAGAATAATATACTTGAATTGTTTTAGTGTCTATGGAAGTTGATGACCAAGCAATTGCAGTATAATTCCAGCTTCCATAGAAATCAAACTCCAGTCCATCTACTGATATAGGGTCTCCATCAAATGTAAAGTTAATTGTGCAGTTTGAACAATCCTCTAAATAAGTATGGTTTAATCTTATTGGATTAAGAGTATTGTTTAAATTGAATTTATCTACTTGTATTTGTCCTGGTGTTGCAGATGATATTTTTATTACAGTGTAACCACTTGGAAAATTAGTAAAATTAACAATTTGTGGAGATGTAGTTGAATTAAGAACTTCAAGATATTCCCAATCATTAATTCCATCATCTTCTAAATCAATTGTGATATTTTCAATAGAAGATGGTATTATATTAAATTCATATTTTCTTATAATAGGAGAAGTTGTATTAATACTACTATTCAATCCAAATCTGACACAAGGTTTGTTACTATCCACTGTTTGAGTAAGGAATACATGCATTGTTCCAGATTGTACTTCTTCAAATATTCGAGATGGATTTAAACAATTATTACTCATATATCCTTTGATTTTAGTTCCATCTGGTTCATATTGCGACCAAGATAATAATGCTCTGCTTATATTTGTTTTAGTCACATTTAAAACTTGAGATGTAATGTTTCCATTAGATTTATAGGTTCCATTATTTGTGCTTCTATTAAGCCAAGCTCCACTCCACTTTATATTAAAAAGAGAAATAGCTGAAGTTCCAGTTGTACTATATGATACCCTAAATTTTAGTTTAATTGGTTCATCAAAATCAAGAGAACTTAAATCTTTTGTTCCCTGTGAACTTCCATTCTTAATTACTTCCCAAGTCTTGTAATCATCTGCTAAATTTTTTATTGTTATATTGTGATTTTCTGCCCCACCACCACCACCTGAACCGATATGTTGAAGAACATAAATCAACTCAACTTTGTTAGTATCATCTGTTGCCCATATCCAATATTGTGCAGTCCCTGTAATTCCACCACTTCCAGCATATACCCAGTCAAGTAATGTTTCTACTACAGATGAATTTCTTATGTCACCAGCTAAATCTGAATAAACTAAATCAGCACCACCACCATTAACACAAGTAATTAGAAGATATCCATCTGTTCCAGCTGTTCCATAACTACTAGAACAAGAACCAGTTATATCATCCAAACTCCATATAGAATTATTAGATTCAAAATCATCAAAAACTCCAAGAGGAGCATTAACATGTTCACTCAATGTTTTATTAATTGCTTTATCTGTTCCATTAAAATTCTCTGTATCATCAAATGCATTATCTGAATCCAAATCAAATCCAGTAAGTTCAAAAGTGAGATTGTTTAAATTATCCAAAATATCTGTGTAAATATATTTAGAACCAGCAGTTGGATAACTTAAATTAACTGCATCTTTATAGTTTCCTAAGTGAATAAAATTAGTTTGTTTTATATATTGAGTTTTTAAATCTCCTGAATAGTTTTTCCATCTACCATAATAGCTTATATTTAAATTGGTTGTTGTTCCAGAGTTTGTTACATTAATATAAGTTGCAACCATTTTAGTTCTGTTATCCATAGTAACATTTAGAGTTCCAGAAACAGATAATGAAGCATTTGTTCCTTTCTTCGTGAAGTTAGATTGCCTCAAAGTGGTAATATTGTAAATATAGTGAGGATTTATTCCACAACTAACATTTCCACCAGTATAAGGAGCACTTATATTAATACATACAACATCAGTTCCATAACTAGCAGATACATTTACTTTACTTCTGAATTCATATTTTCCGCTTTCATTTATTCCATCTAAATTAAGTCTAATTGTTAGTTCTAATATAGTCATATTTGCACAAAATGTAGCATTTGATAATTCATTACTATCACTATCTTTACAACCAACACAGATAGTTCCATCACCTTCGCTTAAAGCATTACTTTCTTGAACTGTACAAATTTGATTTGCACCTCCTGTTGTGGTACAAGCAACTCCACTATAGCTGTTTATTATATCTGTATAATTTGAGTTTTGAGTTTCTGTGTCGTTTGCAACTATTGCACAAGTTGCTGATTCATTTATTGTTGCGTTTATTGTTGGAGTTGTATCAGTTGTATTCCAGGGTTGATTTGTTATTTGCTGTACAGGACTGCAAGAAGTACACCAAGCATCTGAATCTAATAATCCAGGTGGTGTTAAATCTGGTACTATGATGTGCGGCACTGTCCTTATTGTTAAATTATCTATTAGTGCATATCCTGGGTCAGAAGCTTCATGTCCTACTCCAAAACTTAGCCAACGCTCATCTGTGGCAAAAGTTCCAGAAGATTTCCAATCTATGATTAAAACATCATCTAAATAAATTCTGTGTTTAGAATTAGAATTATTTATTAGAATACTTATCTTATTCCAGCCAACTATCCTATTAGTTCCTGAATCGCTTAAGCTTGCTGCATTCCCACCTGTTCCATCATCAACCCAAAAAACCAGATTATTCCATTGTATCATAAATCCTACGCCCTCTTGTATGCCTATTGTCTCATCCTGAACATAACTCCCAAAGTTTATCCTGTTTGCATCTGCGTCAGTTATCATATAAGTTATGTTGACTACTGGAAATTCTGATGTGAAATAACTCATATTAAGATAAGCAATTCCATTCCCTCCATTTTTTCCGACTTTTAATTGATTGTTTAAAATCTCTATTTGGTCGCCAACAACTTCATTCCACTTTAAAGATTCACTATAATAATTTAATGGTGCATTGATTGAGATGTTTGCATTGTTTGCCCTGTCAAAGTCATCATTGACATACTCTATGCTAAGAACAGATGGAAGCAAAGCTATTAAAAACAATGCTAAGATTAAGATTATTTTTTTATTCATTTTTTTTTCATAAAAAGCTCACTGAACCAAATTGCCTTTATTATCCAAAATATATCCTTAATTTTTTTATTTAACAACACAATCCCTCAGTTTAGTAAATTTAACACTATCTGCTTTTATCTTTAAATTATTCCAATTAAGTTTAGATATATCAACTTTAAAACCAGATTCTCCAGATTGAAGTATTCCATCACAATTAGCATCAACAACTCCATCTTCTCCTGCACACATATCACAAGAAATAATATTTTTATTTCTTTTGCAATTAATTCCACATTCAGAGAAACTGATTTTTTTATTATTTATTTGATAGCCAATAACATTAGCACAAGTTCTTACTTCCCTCTCTCCTACCTTACATCTATATGTTGAAGATTTAGTTATTATATCACAAGTTAAATTAGAAGGTTCATCAATGCAAAACGTGCTATTTGTATAATAAATACAATTTCCATAAACATCCTCCCTATTTATTTTCCAGTCACAGAGTTCTGTTATGTTAATTCCGTGCCAAATAGGATCTTCATAAACATTAATAGCATTCAATCCCCATTTTACTGTTTGTTCTGTTTGTTTAGTCCCTATTATCATAAAAGTTTCTTTTTTGCCTTTATAAAATTTATAGACATATTTATAGCGAGAAGTATAAGGAGTAGTGAAATCAATCTCTCTCCAACCAGCAGGACAACCACCACAGGATTTACATCTTTTGTCTGGCTTGCAGATTGCATAGTCTTTTATTTCTGGAATAAAATCCAGTTTAATTCCTTCTTTGTTATAGAGATAATAGTTGTAATATTTACTTGTAATATTAAAAAAAGAGGTGCAACTTGTTGCACAAGTAATATCTCCACTAACTTCAACATCAAAATTATCAGAATTAATAAACCAACCAAGAAGTAAACCTATTGAAAGAATTGTAGTTCCAATCCCAATATATTTTGTTCTAGTTTTGACCATTTTGTAGCCATTTTATTCAGTCAAATCTTTTGCCCTTATGACTTGAAACTCTATGTTTATTTTCCTTTCTGGATAAGTATCTGGAGATTTTGTACTATGTTTTCCTGCCATTTCCCTAAATCTCATTTTGGATATAGTTACACCATATTGTTTATTTGAGTCATCTCTTTTCCAAAGAGTTTGTTCTGTTCCAGTACCCCATACAATTGTTAATTCTTTATTGTTTTTAGCCATTGAAAGCAGATTGTTTCTTTTTTCCTTTGCACTACTTGAATCGTCATCAACTAAAACTCCAGTTATGGAAAGACTTTCAACTATTAATTTCAATCCAACATTAAGAGCAAATGGTTCGTCTAATCCTATATTTCCGCCAGAAAGAGGTATAGCTCTTATCTGAGCTTGATTTAAATAATCGTAGTCTATCCTTGCTGAAAATATTTCCACTGCTTTGTTTGTATCGTGAGTTATAGTACTTCCACTTACTGTCCCTCTTGTGATATAAAAATTCCCAGGTATTATCGTTGTAGTAGCCATTTTCTTTTAAATTTCCTCCACTCGATTTTGTTTCTGAAACAATATAACTTAGACAATAACCAAAGTGTTATTATTCCAATTATAAATCCAAATATTAATTTCATGGTCTGCCTCTTGTTATATTACCTAATTGAGTTGTAATTGATTCATTTATTTGTTTAGCTATTTCATCTATTTGAGTTTCTATAGATGCCATATCAATAGATATATTAATATCTCCTGTAGTTACAGCAGTTGATGTTGGAGGAGCAACTGCTGGAGATCTATTATAAATATCAGATGCTGCAAGAACATCTTCAGGTCCCATTGGACGTTCTCCAATAGGAAAACCAAGAAATTTAGCAAATTCTTTTATTTTATCGAGAGCATCTTTACCTGCATCCGCAATTTTTCTGAAAATAGGGTGAATTTTATCAAGAGGAACAAGTGATAGTTCTATTGAACCTTTTAATGCATCCCATCCAAGTCTAAGTGCAATTACTAATGCAGTAAGTTCTAACATTATAGCTGAAAGAGGACTAAATTTCAAGAGTAATCCAGCTACTGCTGTTGTTAATGCAATTGTTCCAGCTTTAGTAGTATCACTTGTTTCTTTCCAATTATCCATTAAATGAACTAACCATATAATAGCAGCACTTAATGCAATTATTTTACCCATAAAAAGTGCAGCTGCTCCTCCCGTTGTTCCAAATAATGTTCCTAATGAATTTAATCCTAAACCAACCATTCCAAATAACATCATACCAAAAAAAAGGGCAGCAAATAAAGCTATTATATCTCCATAAAATTCTCTTGTAGATTCATCTAAATCAAGAAATTTTAATGCCATATCAATTAAAACATCATTTATTTTTAATGCTGTTGGAAGAAACGCTGCTCCAAGTATCGTATTCAACAATTCAAAAGTGCCGATTAAATTAAATGCTGGCTTTAACAATCCAGTTAGAAATTTTTGTACTGCCATACCAAAAAATAGAACACCAAGAAGTTCCATTTGAAATCTGCCAAATGCTCCACTTGCTTTTTTAGTTGTTACACCTAATTGTCCCATACGTTTATCTGCCTGAGCCATTGGCTTAGACACGTCTACTCCAGCACGTTTTAAATGCCGTAGATTCTGAACTGTATTGGCAAGTGCTTTAATTTCAGCAACTGTTTTTATTCTAACAACTATATCTTCTGATACCATTTTATCTTCTTGGCATTTTCCTTTCTAATTTATCGTATACTTTCTTTTTATCTTGCTCTTCTCTTTGAATTAATTTGAAACTAATCATAGTTCTCGGAACTTCCTCTTCTAAAATCTTATCCCAAGTATATGCCCTTAAATATCTCATTACATAATACCAGGCTTCTATGAGAGTTTCTTGACTGGATTTTTGTTTAACACCTCGTAAGGACTCCCCGATTTTTTCAAATTTGGGTCGAGCTGTTGCTTTCCTTCCCTTAACTGAAAATCGAACATATCTCCTAGTCCGTTTATTTTAGCTGCTGTTTTCATAATCTGAAGAAGGAATGGAGTTTCTAATTCATCCATTTCTTCGTCTGAAAAAGGCTCTTCTGTTCCGTTTACAATCTTAGGGTCTGCATTAAGGCTGTATTTAGCCATTAAAATAGCAGCTTGAATTCCCTGTTCTTTTTCTCCTAATTCAGTTATTTCAAGCAGTTGTTTGTTTTTCATAGGTCTCAAGAAATATTCTTTCTTTCCTTCTTCGGTTTCAAAGATTATCTTTTCTCCACAAGCACGAAGTCTACATCCTTTAACCATCCTGTTCAACCTCCTGTTCCTTTATTTTTATTTTTGAACCATCAGCAGCATGAATGTATTTTTCTTTTGGTTTTTGCGACTTTGTCGCCTTTAATTTGTTTACTTCATCTGCCAATAAATCAATTTTCATATTAAGTTCTTCGTTAGGACGAAGATAAACTCCATCCCAAGTTCGAACCATTTCTCTTAAAGTCATACCATAGTCATCACTGAATTCTTCTCTTGCTATTTCCATAAATCTAGTCTTGTATTTCTCTGGAATTCTGGCTATTTGAAGAGAAGTACGCCTATACTTTTCTTTCCAATCTTCGAATTTCTTCTGGAATTCTTCTTCATTCATTTAATCGCCATAAAGTGCTGTAGTATAAGCACCTGATGTATAAGCGCCAGTTGCACTTCCGAATGCCACTAAAGGAGTATTATCTCCTGATTCATAACCATAGTTTTTTCTTGTTCCTGCTACACTATATGGTTTAAATACAAAAGTGCATGTATATTTAGGCATGTTATCGCTATGGCTCATTTTCATTTCCCTAAATAAAGCATTTACTACATAGCATCTTTTTGAGTCTGTTGTAGAATTTGTTGTTCCGCTTGCTGTTGTAGCTGCTGAGTCATTTGTCCATAAAAATGCTAGTTTAAATCTGTCCATATTTCTGCTTACTCCTGCTGGCCAAGCTGTGTCTGTAGCAAGTGGTTCACCTGTGTCATAAGCATTTGGGTCTGTACTTCCTGATACTCCTACAAATTGCTGAAACAATCCTACTGCTGTAGTTGTATCTAATTCTACTCCTCTTATTATATCAAATGTAACCTCTCCCATTTCCTCTGGTTCTTGACTGTATATTCCTCCACCTGCTGCATTGGTTACTAAATTCACTGGTCTTGTTCCTGGATTTATTTCTACACTTGTCGGGTCTATCATACTGGCAAATTGAACTTCAGTTTGCGCTGAAGCGCCTCTTCGTTGGAGACTGAATAAAAAATATGGTCCCCATGTTTCTGGAAATCCTACTGATGCCATTATTCATCACCTTCTATATTTGATTTTGATTTCCTCTTCATATCCTCTTCTAATTCTAATCCTACTATATCTACTTTTTTAGGCAACTCAACTGTGTCTTTTAAAGTTGCATGATTATTTGCAACTGTATAACTTTTTTTATCTACCCAAAAAGTCATTATGCCAGTTGGTCCGCCTGTGTATTTGTATTTATACATAATATTCACCTTCTTCTTTTTTAGTATATTCCATTATCGTTTCCCTTTCCTTCTGATTTTTTTATTGATTTCCTTTTCTGCTATCCTTTTTACTAATCTGCGAGCTTTTCTGTTTGCATCCGTTATCCATGGATGCCTGTGAACTTTGATTCCACCTGTTTCTTTCCCTAATTTAGTTTTAGCCCAGCGAGTTATACTTCTTCCTCTTTTTAATGAAACCCAATGAGTTTTCATTTGGTCTAACATAACTAGAGTAGATGGAGCTACAACTCCGTAAGAATTTTTATCTAACTGAACTGGATTTGTTATTTGTCTTCTTAGTAGATTAAATGAACGCCCTGTCCATTTGGTTATTCTGGCTATTTTCATCTGTTCAAGATAAGTTCTTGCATAATTGCCTGCTATTTTTTTTGTTCCGAGTCTTGCTCCTTTTGGAATAGTAGTTTGATAGCCAGTCATCATATTCGTTACTTTATTTAAACCCCTAAATTCCATAGTTATTAATCCTGTTCTTCTTACCATTTTAGCCAGTTGTAGTTAAATTATTGTCAATTCTTAAATCAAACTCAGAGATAAAAACAGCTCTGCCGTCTAATTCATCTTCATCTGTATCTATATCATATTCTATATTTCTCATGCCATAGTCAATAAGAGTCTTTCTGTTTGAAATATTATCTAATGTTTTTCTTACAGATTCTGTTAAATCATCGCACATATCTGCACCAGTTGGATCACCATCTATATTGCTTCTTTTATCTTGAGTATAAATAGTAATCATAAAATCATAATCAACAAAAGAATTAGTCATGTCTGCAGTTCCATATCTTTTTGCAGGTCTTGTTCTGCTTATTACAATAAAAGGAAATCCATTAAAACCTCTGCCTCTATAATGAGGTAAACGCCTATAAACTAATTTATGATTAGAAGGCAATCCAACAGGTAAAGGAACATTACTAGTATCTTTTATAAGATTCCATAAATTAGAAAAAGACTGTTTAATTACAGTACTTGCAACTATTCTGCCTGAATTTAAAATTGCCATTGTATCGCTCCTAAGAGCTAAAATTAGATCGCCTAAGCGATTTAAGTCCTTTTGGATTGCCAAAAGGACGGAGGTGATTTCATTGAAGTGAAATCAAACACTAACCTTTTTTTCTACTATTTAAATAAGAATAATGGCCTTCATCTTTAAAACCACCCCCAACGCTTTAACATGAAGGCCAAAGAATTAACTTTCATCTATGTAAACAAAAAAATATGGTTTTTGTATTTCTTTAAGACTTTTTCTCGATAGTTATTGAAATGGGATAAATCCCCTACTTCTGTATCAGAGAATTTATCTATCCTTGATTTAATGAATGCTGCTCCAAGCATTCTCATTCCTGTTTCAAGTATAGCCAGTTGTTTTATGTCTCTTGGAACAGAACTTCTTCCAAATGTATAAGTAATTCTAACATGTCTTGCGCCTACCTCCGGTAGTTCGCCTGAATCTATTATTTTAACTCTGCCAGTTGTATTATCTATTGCAATATCGGTAGCTGCTTCAGTTAAAGTTTCCCAATCTGGAGTACTTCCTTCTGCATTATTGTTTTTTTCAAAGGTAGTTACTGAATTGATTGGAACAAATTTAGTAAAGTAAAGAGACTGAGTAGAGTGTTTTACATCATGATATTCAGGACTTTCTCCACCCTCTAAAGTACTGGAAGAATAATAGCTTCCGTTATTGTCATCAAATTTAGTCCTGCAGTCTGTGTCTATATCTAATTCAACCATTTCGCCTATTTTAGCAAGCTGAAGAAGTGATATTCCATTCTCTGAATCTATGTCTTTTGTTTTAAGGTCAAAGTAATCCAAAAATTCCTGAGATGTGTAATATCTGAGAGCTGGTATAACTGCAGTTTCTGCAAGAATAAAAGTTCCAGTACTCATACCCATTCCGCCTATGAAACTTCCAACTGTAGTTCCTGCTGAATCTTTTACTGTAATTGTCGTTCCGACTGCTGGAATTGTTAAAGAAAAATTCTGTTCAAATCCTCGATAAAGAGAAAAGACTGAAACTCTGTCTCCTACATTCCAACCATCTGAGAAATCTCTTGTACTTCCTAAATTGAATATAATCTTTCCATCAGAAGCAGTATTGTCTGTTTTTAATTGATTTGTATTTTCATTTCTACAAGTAACTTGAATGTTTGCTCTAATTGTTCCTGCAGGTTGCTCTACAGTGAATCCAATTAGAAGAGGTGTAGATGCCATTATAATAAACCCAGTGTTTAATTTCAAACACTGGGGAGGTTATTCATAAGATCACTTTTCATTATTTTTCTTTTTGTAAAAATCTTCTTTTGCTCTCTTGGTTGCAGTAAATAGCATTTTAATTGCTCTGGCTTTTTCTCCTTTCTTCCAATAATATTTGCAAAGTCCTAAATAACCTGCTCTCCATTTTACTCCAATTGCTGCAAGTAATAATGCTAATATTTCAAGAACAATTATAAAATAATCCCTTTCTGGTTCAGGTTCTGGAGGTACTGGCTCTACTGGAGTTACTGGTGTAACAGATTCAACAGGGGTAACTGGTTCTACTGGAGTTGGCGGTGTAGGAGGTACTGGAGTTACTGGTGTAACAGGTTCTACAGGTTCTGGAACTATTGGTTCAACTGGTTTAACTTCGACTTCAGAAACTCCGAATACAATTGATGCTTCTGGTCTTTCTTCTGGAACAGAAACTTCAAATCCTTCTTTGTCATCAACTGCATTTTCAGGGTCTTTGAATATAATACCAAAATAATCCATTAAGTTTTCTTCGTATGTTTTATAAGAAAACCCATCATACAAAATATCACTTAAATCTAGCTTAATAGTTAAACCCATTATTTTAACAGAGCCTAGTTCAAGATAAATATCTGAATCTCCTATCTCTACTTTAGTATCTGTAATAAGAACTTTGTCTTCGTCATAGATTCCATTAGCGTTTATATAAAGCCTGTCGTATTCATCTGAACTATAACTAAATGCATCTTCAGAGCTTTTGACATAAAGATAATCGTCTTTTACTTTGAATTTCATTTCTGTTAATTCTGGAGTTGTTACTTTGTTGAATTTAATGTTTACATAATTAAAAGGAAGTGCGACTACGTCGCCTACTGCAAGAGGTTTGTAATCTTCGTCTTCATCAACAGAAACATAATCTTCTGTGTTTACTACTCCGATATATTGTTCATCAGTTAAATGAATTACCCATTTCCAATCTTCATTGTCTTTTGTTTCTAATTCAAAATAGTCTCCATCTTTGTAAGTGTCCTGGACTTTTTCTCCTACAATTAAAGTAGCATGCTTGATTCCATCTGCATAACCTTGATAGACTATTTCATCAACTAAAACATCAACACCATTAATCTCTTTGTTATTGTTTAAAATAATAGTTTCTGTTACTCCATCTACTTCTACAGAAACTGAATTTTCCATTACTGCAGTTACCTTTATACTTTTTCCATCTACTTCTTCAGTAGCTCCTTCATAAATGGTTACTTCTGTTCCGAATCTTACTGTTATTTTAGAATCTTCTGCTTCTATTATCCTAAGCTCCTTTCCTAAGAATTTTATCTTAAGAGGTTCATTTTCATTTATTTCATTTATATCAATACTGTCTTTGAACAAATGTCGGTATTCTATATCTCCTTCTTCAAATATAAGATAAGGATTTAATCCAAATTCTTCGTCATAAATAGAAGTCATTACAGCTCCTTTAAAGTAAACTTCTTCTTTTATGTCATATTTATCAGAATTAAATTTAATTTCTTCATTTAGTAATTTACTTAGTTTTTTGTAATCTAATTTGACATTTATAGGAACTCCGTAGTTTACATCAACTAAAGCAGTTATTCCATCTTCAGTTGAAACCTTTGTCTCTTCTTCAACTTCAGGTTCTGGCTCTATTGGACAATCATTTACATCAGTAACAACAGAACCATCCCAACATATATATTCTTGAACTGTTTCTGGACAAAGGTTTAAATCAACAACAATAGTTCCATCTGCACATTGATAAAATGTTTGTTCTGTTGCTATGGCAATTGTAATAACATAAGGAGTTTCTGCTGGAACATTAAACTGAATTTTGGAATCAGAACTTGTAAATCCATCTACTCTTACTTCTATTACATCTCCAGGATAAACTGCACTAGGTCCTACATAACCATGCTGAAACTGACTTAAATCAAAGAAAAATCCATTAGATTCTGTAATCATAGAATTGATAGTTCTGCCTGAAATGACTTCAGAAGTCCTCATATTTTGAGCTTCAATTATATAACCTTCAGTTCCATGTCCGTTTATAGTAAAATAACCTCTAATTGGTGCAGGCACTGGTGGTGCTGCTAGTACTAATCCTAATATAATTAAAAACATTAATGGATATATTATTTTTTTCATTTGACACCTCATATTGTCCAATTTGTATAAACATCAGTTCCATTCCAGCTAATATTATGATCAGAAGCAACCCATATAGTTTCCATACAAGTTATTGAGTTTATTCTATTTACACATTGTTCTATTACAGTTTCATTAGCCCAAGTAAAGTTAAAAATATGACTTACATAATCTTGTGCTGAATTATTCCAAGCTGCAAAGAAAGTTAAGTTAAATGGGCCATAAGTTGTTCCATCAGGCATATCATTATTTGATGCATTTCCAACAATTCCTGGAATTACTTTGCTTGCATTCATAAAACTTTCTGTAAGATTTCCAAAGGTATAATATCCAGGTATGCTAATAAAATTATGTACTGAACTTACATTATAAGGCTTCCATGTTTTTGGAGTTGTTACATTTCTAAACCAAGTTGAATTAGTATTTTCATATAAATGTACTACACGATAATCAGTCAATTTACCCATCAGTACATCTTCATTAGTAGTTAATCCTGCTGTATAATATACCCAATCTTGATTTGTTGCATTCCAGAAATACACTAAATCTGCTCCAGATTGATTTTGTATTCCTGAAAGACTAATTGTATCATCATAAACTGAATATTGAGACCATCCTGTGCAAACTCTTGCTGGAGTAGTAAATGTTTTTTGAGCTGATGTATTGCAGTTTCCTGCTGGGTCGCAACTTGTTATATTAAAATAATAAAGAATTTCTGCATTAAAGTCGAAATCAAATATGTAAGAATGACTCTTTTCAGATACACTGCTAGTTCCTATTATTCCATCTGCTACTTCTGTGTCAGTATCGAGATAAATAGTATAATTGGCATCTGTATCTGTGGACCAGTTTATATTTCTTTTATCACAATATCCTTCTTCTGAAACATTCATTATATTTGAAATATCAGGATCAGTTGTATCAATTATAATAGTAGAATTAGCTGTTTGATATTCTCTTCCAGAACTGTCATTAGCCCATAAACTCCAGTTATAATTTCCTTCTGGGAGAGTAACATTTATTGTATGTTCATGACTTACTCCAGAAACAACTGAAAGATTTGTGAAATTGGCAAGAGCAAATTCATCAAAGAAAAGTTTAACAGCAACTAAATTTGTATCTGTAACTATAAAACTAAAGGCAGGGGTTGTATCTCTTGTAGTAATATTTTCAGTAGGGGAAATTAATGTGATAGTTGGATTTGTCGCATCTATATTAATAGTTCTGTTTACAGTAAAATTAAACACATTTCCATCATTACCATCACTACATTTTACACCCCATTTAATTGCTGTTTTTTCAGAAAATACAACATTTTGACTTTCATTTGTATTATTTGTTACTTGTAATGCGCCTGTTTCTGCCATCCAAGTTCCTGTATCATTTGAATAAATTTGACATGGAAATGGGGATATTCCAGTTCCAAATGAACTTACTACAGAAAAATTAATTCTGTTTCTTTGATTTTTACTCCAATTGTTGTCAGCAGGGGATTCTAATGTAGCTTGTGGTGGAAATTCAATATAGATAGTTCTATTAACAGATGATTTTTCTGAAGTTACATAAGGTTCATTACCAGTAGCAGAGATATTAGCTCTTTGAGTTGCAGAACATCCAAATACTACATCTGTACCATCTGCTGTGCTTTCATTATCTCCGCTTGCGAAATAAAAACCACGTGCAACTTGTGATTCTGAAGGAGTTGCAAGAAGATATGTTTGATTTGATTTTCCATCTCTCATTAAATCTAATTGAGTAATATTCCAATTTTCATAAGCAGTTGCTGAACAATTAATTAAAATATTCCAACCATCCAAATCATAAGTTCCAGATGCTGGAGAAATAGTTGTTACAGTTGGTCTTGCATATCTTACTATTATAGTTCTGTTTCCATCAAATACTTTATTTATTTCAATTCCATTAGTTTCATTAGTTTCATGACATTGAACATCCCATTTGAATTCTCCCTCTGGACTTTGGTTTATATCATTAGTAAAATTAAAGTAATAAGTAACATTAACTCCTGGAGTTACATCAATAGTTTTATTTTCTTCCCAAGTTCCATCTACATTCGAATAAAGAGTTGCATTTGTGATATTCCAACTTGTAGTGCCATCATGTTCGTTTACTGATGTTGGTTCACATTTTGCTCTTAAATCGAGATAACCATCATCATCAACATAGTTTTCTGCTGGAGTTACTAATGTTGTTCCAATTGCATAAATTAAAGTAATAAGTAAAGTAAATATCAAAAATAACATAAACACCGACTTAACTTGAGATTTTTTTATTTTTATTATCATAATGACACCCCTACAGTAGTTGTATCAGCAGAGGCTAAAACTGTTATAGTTGTTCCTCCTGATTTAATTGTTGTTCTTTTATATCCATTAATTCTTCCATAAATTTCAGCTTGGATTGTATCTCCTACAACCCATGAATAAGTGGGAGCAGGATTAAAGATAGAACTTTTATCTGTTCCTTTTAATTTTTGAGTTATTCTTTGAGCTTGCGTTACATTTGTAAGTGTAATATATTCTCCTATATTACCAGCTTCGCATTTTACACCTATTATTTTAGCTATTTCTGGAGCTGCCATTATGCACCGCCATGCCATCTGATTCTAACAAGAGTTTCAGTAGCATTTGTTCTTATTACCATTTTATTAATCATTGCCAAATTTCTTTTTTCCCTATATTCAGTATTTAATAAAACAGTTATAGGATTTTTGAATGTTACTCCATTCATTGAAACTATATGGATAGTTTTCTTAGGTCTTATTGAAATTCTTTTTGCAGTAAATGCTTTTGATGAATCTGAGGAATCTGGATATTTTTCTGTATCTGTGTCGTCTCCAGTTTGATTGAAATAAATGGTAACATCACTAACTGCATCAATCGTAAATTCCATATTGTTGCCAATAAGCTCTCCACTTGAACTCATCTCATTTCCTCTTGCTTTTTTAATATATCATTAACGATTTTACTGTATCTGGTATATCGTTTAACTACAATGCCGAACTCTTCTTCTGCAATTTTTTGAATTCCATCCTGTCCTTTTTTATTGTAAATTACAGTTAGTGATTCTTGAGAGTATTTTCTTTTCTTGATTATCATAGTCTTTGGAACTTTCTTAGGAATTAATTTCCATCCCTCTGGAAGTATAGGTTGCTTGTTTACGAATTTGACATCTACGTATTCAATGTTTCTAGTTACAAAGTCTTTTAAGTATTCTTTTGGTATTTCATCTCCTTTTTTTACTTCGATTTCTTTGATGTTGGTTTTGTCATCTCCCTGTTTATAGGGAACTCTAGTTCCTTCTTTATTTGTGTAAATTACAAAATCCTGAGCTGCTTTCATTTTATTTTATTCCAAATAAAACCAATGTCATATCAGTATCTCCAGCAAAAGAACCGATAATTGTTGCAACTTGTCCACTAAACGTTACATTTGTATAACCGTCATTATCTTCTGAATGGGTTACCAATGCTCCTAGAATTGTCTTGAATTTAGTTGATCTATATTCTTCTCCACTGGTTACAGTAAGTTCAACAACTTCCATACTTGGAATATGGACATATTCATATACTTTGGTTTTAATAGTTGCGGCATCTGCCATTTTATCACCTCGAAAAAATTAAAGGCAACGATTAGCTCGTTGCAAATCCCTCAGTCCAGTAATTATTACCTGGTACATCGGAATATAAATTAAAGTAAGTTTTGATGTAAGCTGCTTGTGCATCTGCTGTAACTGGCAATGGTTCAAGTGTTGGTGGTAAATTCATTCCAATCTTTGTATTTGCTGTATTTATTAAAAATACATGGTCGTTATCAATTTGTCTGTCTGCTACAATTGGAACTCCATCCAATTCTACTTCTCCTTCAAATCCAACTCTGCTACTTGTAGGTACTAATCTCTGCATGTCTTGAATCAATGCTTTAATGAAATCAACTTGTAAATGATGCGTAAAGATTACTAAATCACTAACTCTTGAATTTGAATGTATTTGACTAGATCCTGTTCCATCTCCAATTTGAACAAATCTAATCATTTTTCTAAGTTGGTCTAATGTTATTCTTACTGTGCTTAAAGTTTCTTTGTGACTTCTTAAAGTTGCATTAGTGGATAAAGCTTTTCCATATAAAGTTCCTGTAGTTCCAAGAATCAATCCTTCAAATCCTAGACATTCACTTTCAGAATTTCCAGCTCCTGTTCCAAGAATTGATTTATTTAATCCTAAAGCACCACTTGCATCACTGGATAACAAATCTTGTCCAGACCATTTTATTTCATCTGCCCATCTGTCTCCCATTCCTCCTGGAGCCATAGCAAATCTTTGAGCTTGGCCTGTTACTGCAACTAAGACTCTGTAATAACTGAATGGTTGCTGGAATTTATCTCTTCCAACTGTTCCAGTAAAATCTGTTCCATAAGTTAAATTTGCACCTTCAGAATATCCACCTACTGTACTATTTCTTCCAGTTCTTGCTCTGAATTGAATTTGACTTCTTCCACTCCAGTCTTCTTTTTGAAGTCTTCCGAATGTAGTAGTTTGGTCATTTAGTTGATTTACTAAAACAGGTTGGAAAATATCGTTTAATTCAACAGGACTAAGATAATAAGACCCATAAGTCCAATCTCCAGCATTTGTATCAACTTGAGCTCCTTCTCCTGCTTTCATTTCAACTCTGGAGAATTCTTTCATTTCTATTCTTGAACCAAATGTATCAAACTGAACTTGTTTGCTTTCTGCTGCAATGCCTACACCATTTTGATGTGGATTAATTCCTTTTGTTAAAAATGCGTCATATAATTTTCCTGCTTCTTTGTATTGTTTATCAATTAATTGCTTCCATCTTGACTGTCTGTGTTGAACATGTTTTACTGGTTTGTCTAATTCTTTTGTTTCTGCCAAAGCAGCTTTATAAGAATCAAATTCTTTGAACTCTGGTTTTCCATCATCTGCATTAAACAATGGAGCTTTAGTTAATTTCAAAGCCTTTATTTCAGCTTGTACTTTTTCTTTAATCAATGCATCTACTTCTTTTATTTTCTCTGCTTTTGCTTGTTCTAGCCTCATTTTCTGTATTAGTTCATAATCTTTTTTAGAAACAGTATGTTCAATACCTTCTTTTTGTTCTATTTCTTTCTCTTCAGGTTTTTCTTCAACCTTTTCTTCTTCTTTAGGTTCTTCCTTTGGCTCTTCCTTTGGAGCTTCTTTAGGAACTTCCTCTTTTGGTTTATCTTCTGCCATGTTTTTCACCTCTGGCGTTTTGTTTTTAATATCCTTTGTAGGAGAATGAGTTTTGAAAGCGATAATTTCTTTATAACCGAAATCCATAATTTGAGCATGAGGATTTGCTATCATTCGCTTGTTTGCAAAGCCATAACCGACTAAATCTAAATCATCTATAATCCTTCCATTTGGAGTTTCTCTGTCTGTGATAGTTTCAAATTCAATAGAATAACCTGGATAATATCCTTTTTCTACATTGTATTTTATTTCATCAAATTCTGGATGAAATTTATGGTGATGAGTTTCAACATAAACTCCTTTTCTTTCATCATCGGTAGTTCTAATATCTGCACTTATAGCCATACCAGCCAATGGAAGATTTGGATTTTCTTCTTTAAGCCAATCGTGTCTGTTAGAAGCAGCGCCTGCCTGTGGATTAAATTGATTGTTTATATCATCAGCTATCTTTTGAAGTGCGTTCTCACTTAGAATATCTCCTTCTCTGTCTGGATGAGTTGTAGCAATAAAACCTTCAGAATAAAACTCTCCTTCTTCTTCTTTAAATTTAATATCTTGATGTGAAAAAAGAATACTGGATTGCTTTTCTTGTTTTGCCTGAAGTGAACCACATACCTTTTGGGATTCTGATTTAGTAAACTTTTTACCAGTTCTTTTGTTGGTTTTACTATTATAATGAGAAACACAACTTGCAAAACTACCTCTTTTTCCCTCAAAACTTATTGGCATTTTTGGTTAATATTGCTTTTTAGGTTCAACTATTTAAATAAGAATTATATACATCCTTTATTATCACAATGTATTCTGTTTGTGCCTTCGGCACTTTTAATTGATTCTGACTTTAATTCTTTTTCTACTTTAACTATTGTTCCTTTTTTGCACCAATAATTTTCTGTATTAGCACTATTATATACTTCAAAACATATTTCGTATCTTGTGCTTGACTTTGTCTCGCACTTATAATATCCTTCCCACTCTCCACTATCTATATATTCAAATCCTACTCTACAACTTGTCTTTGTTCCACTATCTTGGATATAAAGTGTTGCTCCTGTTAAAACTAATATAAGAGTTAAAATTCCACTTAAAACTTTATATTCTTGTTTTTTCATTGTCCTATTTTTTTGATTTTTATCACAGCAGTATCTTTATGCACTCCGTAAGTTGCATGTGAATCTAATGCTATACTTGTGTCATCTGCTGTGAATTGGAATGAAATTCTATCTTCTGGCTCAAACCAAACAATAACTCCATTGCTTAAAGTAAAGTCTTTATATTGCTTGTCAGTATCTTCTTCTAAAAGAGAGCCATCAATTTCAATGTTATTTTTTACAATTCTCATATTAACATGACCATCTGGAGAAGGTGCTGAATCAGAGAAAGCCATAGAATAAGTAATATCATACCATCCTTTATCCTGAATTATAAAAGTATCATTTGTTGCATCATTATAAGTGTGAGTTATCTTTGCTAAAATAGCTTCTTCTTCTTTAAATGTTACATTCTGCCATACTCCACTTGACAAAACATCCATAGTTACATCAGTATGTGCAAAAGCGAATGTGGGCAGCCATACATTTCCAGCAGTTATATTTCCAGAAGCAGTTATGTTTCCTATTACTTCTAATTTATGCGATGGTATTATTGTCCCAATCCCAACTAAATCATTAGTGCTATCAACAAAAAGAGTATTTGTATCAATAGTTAAATCTCCGACTACTGTTAAATCATTTCTCAACCACATATCTCCAAGCCAAGTAACTTTCATTAAAGTTCCTCCAGTCATATTCTGTATAAAGAACTCTGGATTTTTTATATAAGGAAGAGGATATAAAACTGTTAGAGAGTAATTTGCAGTTGCAAAACTTGAATTAGAGGCATTATTAAAAGACTCACAGTTCCAAGCCAAGAAAGTATTGTTTGCTATTCCTGTTACTTCAAAACCTGTTGCGACAGTTGTTTCATAAGAGCCATTTAATAATTCATTAGTTTCAATTAAATCCCAAGTTCCAGAAACATTATGATATAAACTTATATTTGTTACATTTGAAAAAACTGGAGTTGCCGTACAGTTGAAAGTTACATCTCCATCATCATCTAAACTTTCATCTGCTGGACTTACTAAAGTTGTTGTTATTCCTACTATTGGTTTAGGAGAATAAGTTATATTAAGATAAGGTCTTAATGTTATGTCTGTTGTATATTCTTTTGAATGAATAACTATGACTCTTTGAAGAGAACTATATCTCCATATAACAAATGAAGAATTTTTATTCCCTTCACCATAATCCTTTGTTACTGAATTTGTAGCAGACCAATCCATCCAACCAATAGCACTTGTTTTAGTATCTTCTTTTACTAAATTGCACAAATCAGCATTATCAAAAGCAGTTCCACAAGGTTGATTATTCCAAGTAATACCATAGCCACAATCTGATGGTGTTGAACAATCTCCTGCTGTTAAACTTCCTTCTATCCATGTTTGATTATAAACATGATGAAGGTCAAAATCGTATGCTGTACTTATAACTCGTGCATAAAGATATAAAGTTGCATCATCAATTTGCTGTCCAGATGGGATAGCAGTAATATCAAATTTGAAATAACCTCTTCTTTCATCTAAAGTATAACGAGATGCTATCCATATATCAACATTAATACCAGTATTAAGGTCAGGGCTACTCATATGCACATAAGTATCCTCTAAATTCTCCGTATCAGCATCTTGTAAAATAATAACCGTAGACTTATCTCCATATCTTATAATCTCATTATGAGCTACATTTATTGGAATGTTCTTTTTTTCAGAAACAGAAGTGAATTTAATGTTTTGTGATTTTATTTCAATAAATTCTTCAGAAATAATCTCTCCTGTTTTTTCGTCATAAGTTGTATTTATCCATCCTGTCTTTATTGGAATATCTTTATTAATTAAACTTAATTCATTTAATTTATACTCACAATTTCTTGAAGTCCAATTCCAGTCAGAGCAAGTAACAGGATATTTTGGGTCTTGATTAATTTCTAAATATAATTTTGTTCCTTTTAATGATTTTGCTTTCTCTCTCTCAATACAATTTCCATCTTCATTAACATAAAAGGTCTGTCCTGAAGCCCCACTACATTTTCCATCAACACATCTATATCTACAACCATCTTGCCAAGTTATAATCTCATTTTCATTTGGTCCTTCTTCTTGTGCAGAAACACTTGGGATGATTTCATAAATAGGGTCTAAAGTAATCCCAACAGAACCATCAGATTGAAAGAAAATATAAGATTTGTTTGCAAAAGGAGAGGTTATATTTTCTACTTGTATTTGGTTGCCAGTAAATCTATCAGCACTTACATTGTCTGTAAAATTATAATTTCCTGTCATTATTATATCTCCACCAACTATTTCTATGTTATTGGAGATTATTGTATTTGTTCCTGAATCATTAATTGTTCCTTCGTGGTCTGTACCTATTAGAATATTTCCAGAAATTAAATTATTATCTCCTGTTGAATCATCTATTTTTATTTCATGTCCATCGCTATCTTTTATCCTATTTCCAATTATAATATTATTATCTGAGTCACCATCAATATTAATTCCGTCATAAGTTTTAGTATTTTGAGAATCAGCATTTGTAATTATATTATTACTAAATACACAATCATCGCAAGTATTAGCATATATTCCATGATACCCTGGTCTAAATACAACATTTCCATCTACTGTAATATCAGTATTAGTCCCTACCAAATATATTCCATATTGTTGCGCAACATCAACTATATTCCCAGTAACTGATACAAAAGTCGTACTAACAAGTCGAATTCCATATTGGTCACTGCTATAAATTGCATTATTTGATATAGTAGAATAATCACTCGAAGAACTTGCTGAAATAGCTTCATCAGCACCATCCTCAAAAACATTCCCATTTATAACATTATATTGACCATCAATTGTTGTTCCTTTTGTATAAATTTTAACAACATTATTAGAGAATACAGTCTTACCAGAATCTAAATCATTTCGGTTGATTGTATTGAATATATTCCCTGTTATAACATTATAAGTACCAGCATCTGGAAAAACTCCATAATAAACATTGTATATCCAATTTCCAGTTATTCTTGAATTAGATAGTGAAGTAAAATATATTCCTCTTGTAGAGCTACTGGCTGTGCCAATACCATCTAAATAAAGGTTTTTAATTAAAATATTAGATAATGTCCCACCATTAATTAATGAAATAGCCGAAGTACTTGAGATTTTTGTTCCTTTTCCCGAGCCTATTAATGATGTACCTGAGTGAACAAGCGTAATAGATGCAGATAAATTATAAGTTCCTTCCAACAAATAAACAACTCCCCCATTAGTTAAATTACTTAAAGCATAATTAATCTCAACTTCGTCAGCAGTTCCATCAGCAATATAATCAGCAGTTTCTTTATTATTGCTATTAAAAGCCGCAACTATGTAAGTTGCTACGGTTTTACTATTTCCAATAAAATTATCTGCACTTATATTACCTTGAACTGAAACATTACCAATAACTTCTAAAGGTGCTGATGGATTAGTTAAGCCGATGCCTACGTTGCCTGTGTCTGTTATTCTAAACCTTTCAGTCCCTTGTCCTTCAAATATAAAATCATCAGCTCTTACCAACAAGTCTTGATAATCATTACCAGTGCTATCATAAGAATCAATATACCCAACTCCACCTGAACTGAATGCCTCAATAAAATATCTGGTTAAACTGGGGTCTGCAACATGAATCGTTCCTTTAACATCTAATTTTGCATCAGGACTCGAAGTCCCAATACCAACACTCGCAGTTATATCAGAAGGATAAATATTGGTACCTGTTATGTTCCAAAGAGAGCCATTTGCAGATTCTTGAGCAATACAAATACTTGTAGTCATATTTGTGTAAGTCATAAAATAACCAGATGAGCATTCTGCTGGTGGAGATTTAACTAAGAGATTTTTAAAAGTTCCGTTTGTTGCAGTTAAATTATATCCACTTAAATTCAAATCAGAACCCAAATCAGTTACATCTACAAAATAATCAGAAAAACTTGTCTGGGGATTGTTTATTTCATCTAAATTAGGGATAGCAAACACTAATGAAATTAAAAGTAAAAACACAACAAATAAAGCAGATTTTTTCATTTTAAAAAACATTATGGAAATAATCATATTCGAGAGATGTTCTGTTTGTCCAATTAGTAGGGTAATTAGATAAACCTTTTGTATATCTATAAGTTCTATTGTTTGTATCAGATAAATCATCCTTTCTTATATACCAATTGCCAAATCTATCAATAAAACCATAATACCTAACATCTCCACTTATTCCCATATCAGAAGCCCTATATTTATGTAAAGCATCTTCATCTAAAACAGGAAATGGTCTTTCTCTTGTAACTTTTTCTCCATCATAATGAAGTGGAATTATTAAAGAAAGAGGCCATCTGTCTAAATTACTTGTTTTGATTTCATAAGTGAAATCTGAAGTTTCTGCTAAAGTTATATTGACTGTTTGTCCTCCTGTTCCTGTTATTGTAGTAGTTTCTGTTTTTGTGCCTTCGGCACTTTTTGACGCTGTAATTGTTAATCCTTCTCCTTTGCTCCATTGAGAACTTAACTTTCCTAAATTAATAATATACTGTCCGTTTGAGTCGGTAGTTTCAGAAATAGACGGAGTTATACTATCGTGAGTTAAAGTAACAGTTGCTCCAGCTAAAGCAACTCCGTATATGTCAAATACCTTTCCATTGACTAAATGAGATAAGACTGGCATTTATTCCTCTTTTATAATTTCTCTTTCAATTATTTTTTCCCTAATTGGAAGTTTGTTAAGTTGTTCTTCTATTTGAGTTAGCTTTTTTGATATGTTTTTTAATTCATCTGAATCTGTTATTCTTTTAGATGGTTTGCTTATTGGATTTAATTGAAATTTTTGAACATCTGTGATTTCATCTTTTCCGACAACAAATACAAATGACTTATTTCTGTCAAGCGAACTAAGATAATAAGCTAAAACATCTTCCATTTCTTCTATTTCTAATTTATTCTTGTCTTGTTCGGTTATTTTCTCTGCTCTGATTTCTTCCAAAAATCGTTCATAGGATACTTGAAACAGCATTTAAATCCCTTTTGGTGGTTTGTTTTTTTGCTGTGGCTCTTGCTGTTTTTTCTTTTCTTCAGATAAAGCTTCCTGGGCTTGACCTTTCGGTAAAATCTTAGAACTTGGAATCATTTGTCCCATATTCATTTCAGGCTTTGGATTTTTATTTAACCACTCAGTTGGAATATCTGGAAATAGCTTTTCAACGAAATGAACATAGTTTTCTGAATTGATTAAATCCATTTGTTTGAATTTATCAAGGATGTTAATCTTTTGCTGGTCTCTCATTACTTCAGCTATTTCGTCTCTTGCTGCACTTCTCTCAAATTTAAGATTTACATTAAATTCTTCATTGAAAAACTGGGTGTTTAATAAAGCCTCCCAGTCATCCTGCATATCATATATATTTCTCTGATAGTCGGTATTACTTATATCTGAGCCACCTGATGTGCTTTTTATTTCTCCGCCTAAAATAGCCCTTATTTTCTCAAGAGGCATACCAAGTGAAAAAGCGATTACACCTGTATAATAAATAGCAAGCATCCTAAATTCCATATCTTTGTTCCATTCGTTTATTTTCTCTATTTTGAATTTAGAGGAAGTTATTGCATGTGACCTTCTTTGGTTATTCCACCATTCTTGAATTACTTGCTCCATTTTATGATATTCAGGAGAATTTGCATCTAATTCTTCAAAATTGAAAATAATATCCGGCATCAATCCGCTTTCAAAATAATGTCCATGATAGTCTTTAATTGCACCTAATGTTTTTATAATTGGAAAAGAACTTTGCATAGGAGTAAATCCATGGGCTTTACCGTCAATATCCATAAATTTATAGTGTATAATGTCTTTTGGATTCCATTTTCTTGTTCCGCCTAATTTAGTTCCTTCTTGAGTTGAACGAAGTGTAGCAGAAGGGTAAGTGGATTTTCCATAACCAAGAGAAGTTCTTTGAATAAATGATTTTATTTTTGTCCCTGATTCATCTATTTCTATATCCATAGTAGCAGAAGGAACATATCTGATGGCTTTCTGTCCAAGAGGATCTTCATCTAAATCTTTGTATTCAATATCTGTAATTCCGAATTGTTTAAGTGTTTTTTTATAGATTTCCATCATTTCTGATTTATTTACCTTTCCTTTCCAGAGATAACCATCTCCTAGTGCTATTCCTTCCATAACTGCAGCTCTAAGCTGCTGTTTGAGAAAATTAGAACGTGAGAATTGATATGCTTTTGATTCATTGTCTTTGCCTAAATCTTTTTTAGGTCTTCCCATTCCTTTTTCTTCAATTGAAACAAAATCAAGCTTAGTTATTACATCCACTGCTATTTGCCTTATTATTCCAATTGCTTCAGGAGTTCGTTTAATCCAGTTCATTAAAGTCCGTTTATCTGCTAAAAAAGTAGATGAAGTAGATAATGCTCCTAATTGATTTTCGTTTAAATAAGGTCTTCCTGTTGTAGTGGGTCCTGCTACAGTAAATATATCCTTCATTTCCATAAACATTTTTATCTTCTCCCTTTTCTTTTTCCTTTACATGGCATTTTTATCATGCTCTTCTTGAGTAGTTTTGTTTAATTCTTCAAGATTTTCAATTAATGTCTCTATTTCTTCAATTTCGTTTTGAAGCATAAACTCTGGCTTTTTTCCATTTACAAAAGCCTCGCTTTTCTCTACGAATTCTTTGTTTTTTATCTGTTCTTTTTTGTAGTCTATCATGCGTTGGAATTGCTTTATTTTTACTTTATTTAGCTTAATTGTCTGAAGTCTTTGTCTTTGCATATTCTCTTTTGTTATTTCCTTTGACCTGTCTAGCTGTAAAATATCTTCTTCAGAGATTCCTTTAGCTTTCAAGTTCTTTATCTTTTGAAGAAATAAAAATTCTTCTTTATTTACTTTAAACCTTTCAGTCATATTATACCACCTTTTTTATAGTCTAATCTAAACCATTTATAAAATCCTTTAATAAACCAGCTAAGCCAGCCTAAAAAGAAAATAAAGATTGGAATCTCCCAATATCTAGTTCCAAGATAGATATACTGAGAAATAGATGGAAAAATAAACGTAAAAGAACGTAATGCAAGATAAAACACAAATCCATTTAAAATAACGGAGATAATTAACTGAACAAGTGATTTAGTCCATTGTTCTATTAATTTATCAGTATATTGAAGATTTGGGTCAAAGAACTTTCGATTGAAGATAAGAAGCCAATGTTTTACCTTTTTTGATATTTTTCCTTTAGTTTTTTGTTCTTTTAACTTAGTTTTGATTACTTTATCTATCTTTTCTCCGAATTGCATAAACTAATTAAAGTAAAGAGATATTTAAATAAGAATTATACTGTAGTTTGTGGTTCAGATTCTTCTTCTAATGGAATCCCTGCTTCCTTTAATGCTTCCCTTCTTATTTCGTCATCAGTAATCGGACCTCTTAATCTTTTATAGTATATCTGTAGTTTATCTTTTGCTTTTATTTTAAGAAACCTACATGTACTTTTATCTAATCCAATTATTAACGAAGTTCCATTATTTCTTACTGATGGTGTTTCGCCTACAAAATCATCTGAAATAGTTATCATATAGTTCACCTCCTATATTAGATATACTAACTAGTATATAAACATTTCGATGTTCTTATTTATATATTGTAATGTAATTGTTACCTTTTATGAAAACAGGCAGAGGCATTCCAAATATGAATATAGGCAAAGCTATTAAAACAAGCGCTAAAACTGAAATAGGTAAATTCAGAAGGGACTTAAATTTACCTCATTTTAAAAGAAGTTTAGTTCCATCAAATATGTTAGATTTATATGACTGGTGTAAATCCCTTGATACTAAGCAAGTAAATTATCTTCTTGAATTAAAAAATCTAAGTTTAGTTCTTAAAACTGCTATGCTGCCTGCTATGATAGATAAAATAGCTAGAGGTGAAATTCCTGATAAAAAAGAGATAGATGCCTTGCGGCTTCTGAAAGACGTTTTATCTGAATCTCATAAGCTTAAATATGGCGATAGAAAAGTAATTGAGAAAATCGTTACTTATGATGATGTCAGAAAGCAGATTTTTTCTGAGAAGAAGATAATAAATGCAAAGGTTATTGAAGAACCTGAAAAAGATGCTAATTGAAGAAATCACTGAATCTAATTATAAAGAGAAAAACGAAGAAGGAATCAAAAGAGTAGATTTAAAGATAAAGAAACTAGAAAGACAGATTGAAATAGCAAATAAAGAACAGGGGGATCCTCTGGTAAAAGATGCTTCTATTGATTGGTATCTGTTTCTTGACCCAACAATTTGGGCTTATAAGTTCTTAAAGGATAAAAAAGGCAATCCGTTAAAATTAAGGCCATTTCAAGATAGAATCATAAATGACAAACATCAGGAAGTTATAGTAGCAGCTTCAAATCAAATAGGCAAAACAGTAACTGCAGAAGTAAAAGCTCTTCATCATGCAATTCATGTAGATAACGCTTCTGTTTTAATTATCTCTAAATCTGAGTCTCAGTCTATTTTCGTTTTAGACCAAATAAAGCAACTTATGTTATCTGCGAATATAAGTTTTAAGGAAGTAATTGGAGAAGTAGAAAATAGAATGGAGCTTCATATAAAAAACTTAGATGGAAAAGGAATTTCAGTTATCAGATGCCTTCCTCCAACTACTAGAGTATTAGGATATTACGCTACTTTAATCATCTGCGATGAAATAGGATTCTGGGAAATAGAAAATATGAAGCAAAGCGAGTATTACAACAGAGTTATTTACTCCAGGACCTTAGACACTCAAAACTGGGAGAATGATTTTTTTACTATGGGGCAGATTTTCTGTATTTCTAATCCTAACGCAGAGCAAGGCGCACTTTGGGCGCTATGGAATAATAAAAGATGTCATACATACAGATCTTGTTTTTTAGCAAATCCGGAGAATACTATTGAAAAATACAATATGTATAAAAACGATCCAGAGATTGCGCAGGATGAATTTGATTCAGTTTATGCAGCAGTTTTTAGTTCCGCTTCTGGAGGATTTATAACTTTGTCTGAATATAAAGATGCAACCAAAGAAGAATATGAATTAAGAGTTCCATTAACTAACTCTGTTTTTTTTGGAGCGGATTTCGCTGGAGAAGATACTACTAGCAGAGATGTTGATTCAACAGTTTTAATTGGAGCAACTCCAGTAAAAATTGAAAAAGTTGATAAAGTGCAGATTTGCTATGCAAGGGAATTTCCGCTCAGGTCTAAAAAATCAATTGTATATGATGAACTTAAAAAATATAATGTATCTAAATTTGCCTATGACAAAGCAGGAGTCGGAGACTCAGTTAAATTCGATTTAAAAGAAAAAGGAATTCTGCCTGAATATAAAGTAGAGGCGCTTACTTACTCACTTCCTAATAAAACAGATGTTTATGTAAACATGAAGAGACTTTTTGAAAATCGGCTTATAATGATTCCGGATGTTTCTAAATTAAAAGAGCAGTTACTAGGGTTACGGTTTGAGAAAACAGAAGGCGGCCATCTTAAAATTCATCATGCCAGAGAAGGATTACACGATGACTGGGCAGATGCCCTGGCCAACGCTTGCTTTGCAGCTAAAAGATTAATGGGAGTAGTTCCGAGTTTTAAAGGTCTGAAAGACAAAAAAAAAGAAAATGAAGTGAGTTCTAAAAAATACCTTTTAGTCTGTCCAGGTTGTGAATTAGAGGGAAAAGACGGTTACTATAAAGGAATTAACAAAAACAATAAGTATCTTGAGAGAATCCCATGTCCGGAGCACGCTTAAAAAAAGCAGGTATGATTTGTCCTACTTGTCATGCAGAGTTACTTATAGACCAAGACAGAGATATAGTTATCTGCCAAATCTGCGAAGAACGAATTAAACCAAGGTGACGAAGTCACATGTACTGTATTAAATGCGATGCAGAAGTAGAAGTTTATATAATGGGTAAATCTATTTACTGCAGATATTGTGATAGAGAGATTATTTTAGTTCTATAATATATAGTTTAGGCAATAGATTAATATATATATAACTCCTATATATATCTATATATGATAACTAAAATAGTTAAAAAATTTGGGAAAGGAGGAGCGCATGTAATCGTTTCCAGAGATTGGTTAGACAAAGAAGTTCAGTTAGTTCTTCCATCTGAGCTAGAGCATCAGTATCTTACTAAAGAACAGATTGTTGATTTAATAGATGAAAAGATTGAAGAAGCAAAAAGATACTAAAAGTTTGAAATTTGGTGTGAATTTGTTTTTGCGACTACTCCCTCTTTTACCATTCTTAAAATTTCACCCCTACCCCATAGATACTAAATCATTTATAATGATTACTAAATACTTATATATAATGATTTAATATACTGTATAAGTATTACTAAAGATTTATATATAAATAATTCTAATAGTATATAAATATAATGATACTACATACTAATGATAATTATATTAGTATATTATATATACTATATTGTATATACTATATCATATATACTAGTGATGATCTAATAACGAAAGGTTTATATACTAGTAGGTATACTAGGTATATAGATAAGGATATGATAAGTATGTATAATCACCGAATAGAGTGGTTGTATATGGTGTTAATATGGATCAAACAGAAAAAGAATTTAAAAAACTAATGAAAAGCAAAGGAATAGATACTGCTCTTTATATGTGTTATAAAGATGCTACGCTTGATTACTTTGCTAAAATCTTTTTGCCTGTAAGGTATCAAAAGATGAATTTAGCAAGAGATCAAAAAAGAAAGTTATTAGCTAAATATATGTAATCTAATGTATATACAATAACATATATACTAGTATTATATACGTATAGAATAAAAACGAGGTATATAATAAATACTTATATAATGATTATATGTTTATAACGAGGTGATTAATATGATAAAAAGACTATTCGGAAAATGGATCGAATGGGAGAGTTATAAGAAAAGGATTAATTTCCTATCTGATTATAACTTTCAGCAAGAAGTAAGGAAAGAAAGCTATGAGAATGATGTTGTTTGTGGAATCAAATGATTCCACCTTTATTTTTTTAAAAAACTATGGAGTATATGAAAAATGGAACTAACAAACAAACATAATGGAAAGGAAGAAAGAAGCAAAGAGATACTATACTATAAAAATAATAATAGTTCTTGTTCTGTTCATATATTTTCTAATTTTATAGGTATAAGTAATTTGTTTACAGAAAAGGATCACAGAAACAAAGGGGAAGCTCAAGCACTAATAAAAGAAGTAAAAAAACTCTATCCAAATACTAAAATAAAATCAATAGCAGAAAATCCAATAAGTAACCATATATTTAAAAAAATGGGTGTAGAAATATGAACATAATAAAACAGATCAATAAGGATTTAGTAAAACAAATAGCAATAATAAAAACAGATATACCGAAGATTATATTAGCAACAGATAGCAAATACAAAACAGATGATTATAGGCAAAGTACTTATAATCATATATTTGATATATAAAAATGGAGTGTGAGAAAAATGGAAGGAATTGTAATAAAAGTAAGGTTAAGTAAAGCAGGACTTGAAGAATTAAATAAATTTGGTAAATGTTCTGCTTATACTTCAGAAAGGATATGTATAGATATAGAGATATCAAAATGATTAATCCAATTAGAACAGATTTAATTATCTACGACTTTGATAATGGTGTTTATATTACTGAAGATAAAGGATATAAATGCTATTTTAATTGCAATTCTACGGAATTGCCTACGCGTTAAACGGAGGTGTTGAAGAATGAAACTATTAAAAGAATACAACAAGAAAGTTTATTTAAATTCTTGTGAAGAAGTTTATAAAGAACTTAAAGATTTTTACAACAAAGACAAAGAGTTTTTTCTTGCTTTTTATTTAGATACCAGAAATAAGATTATAGCAAGAGAAATAATAAGCATAGGGATATTAAATAGTTGTTTAATCCACCCAAGAGAAGTATTTAAAGGTGCTATTTTAAGGGGTGCTAATACAATAATTATAGCCCATAACCACCCATCTGGAGATTTAAGCCCAAGTGATGAAGATTTAGAAATCCACGAAAACCTAAAAAAAGCAGGGGAGATTTTAGGGATTAAGATTTTAGATAATGTAATCGTAAGTGAAGATGGATATAAAAGTATAATGAATTAAACGAGGTTGGTTTAAATGAGTATGACAGAACAAGAGCATAAAGAGATATTGAAAGAAATTGAAGAAGAACAGATAAAAGAGTTAATTCAAGAACTAAAGGAACAAAGAGAAAGTTATGAATTAGAAGAAAGAGAATAGGAGGTGGTTAAAATAGAACAGCTAACAGATAATCAAAAAAGATTAATTCTTGACTTAATTGAACAAGGCAAGATTGATAAAAACAGTTTAGATGTTGATGGTCTTACTAAAGAAACTGCTGATAATGTAATTAAAAAAGCTATTAATGGTTGCAATTCTAACGAATTGCCTACTAAGCAAATCTCTGATTTGCCAGATTATCCGATTGCTTTCCAGGCCTTTGTTAAATCTGCTTGTGAACTATATAAAAACAGATCTGATAAAACCTTTAAAGATATAATAAAAGAAGTAAAAGAGGTGTATTAGAATGAATGAAGAAAAACTAAAGAAATTCTTAAGTAAATGGATACAAATTCCAGATGAAATAGCAAATCAACAAATGAATAATGAATTAGATGAAGTATTTGGAGTATTCGATGTCTAATCGATTAGATGATGGTATTTTAGAGCATAGAAGTAATTGCGTTTCTACGAAACGCCTACTTAGTTTAAACGATGAGATAAGTTTTTATCTTTATTGCTCTGATTGTAAACAAATAGTTGTGAGGTTTGATTAAAATGGATATAAAAAACATAGCATATAATTTAATAGGATGGGGTTTGATACTATCTGTATTTTTATCTCCTGTTGGAGTGATAGTTTTGTTACTTAATGATATAAGAAATAATACAGAAAATCGAAAGGTTTAAATACAAACTATACTTTATAATATTTAGGTTGATGATAGTGTTGAAATTGCAGATACTTCAAAAGTTTAGGATAATTCTGTTAATCAGCATTATCATCAACACTAATCTTTTGAGGCTGTAAAAATGATAAAAATATGTGTTTATTGTAAAAAAGAATTTGAAATTGATGAAACTAATGGAGTTACAAGAAGAAAAATATATTGTTCGAAATTATGTGGGGAAAAATATCATCGTTCTTTTTTAAAAGGGTGTAAATGCTCTATTTGTGGAAATTCAAGAGTTCCAAGTGCTAAACTTTGCAGGAAATGTAGCTATAAACATCGCAGAACTTATATTGGCTCGAATAATCCAAGATGGAAAGGTGGTAATAGTGCAGGATATTTATTAAGAATTTGCACAGAAATTTTAATTAAAGACAATAGAGATTTAAATCAATGTGAAAGATGCAAGAAAGATGGTAAAATCTCTATGAAAGGGGGATTAGATATACATCATAGAGATAAAAATAGAGATAATAACATTGTTTCGAATTTAATGATTGTTTGCAAAAGTTGTCATAAAATGTTAGATACAAATCCAATTCGTCATCTAGTTAGATGTCATAATTGTAAAAATGTATTTACAATGAATGAAAGTACATTTAAAAGATCTATAATACATTATTGTAATCACCAATGTTATTTTGATATGGTTGGAAAGTATGATTATAGAAAGAAAGTCAGAAAAGGAGGGATAATATGTTAGACTTAGATAAGATAAGGACTATTGGGATTTTGGGTGATCGTGATCAAGGTAAAAGTTCCATTATGTTTGATTTAGCCAACAAATACAAAGGAACCAGAGAGATTATTTTTTATGCTTATCCAAAAGAGTCAGAACTAAAAGAGAAAATAAACAAACCAGTTAGAATAATTCATACTTTAAACGAATTAGAGCTTCTTACTGAGGCAATAGTTTATATGGATGAATTACAGAAGCATATAAAATTCTATCAAAAACGAACTTGTGATGAATTTTTGGAAATACTATCTACTTTAGCCCATAATAATATTACTTTGATATTTACAACACCTATGAGTCAGTTTATTACTAAAGCTCTTGATTGTTTTATTGATGGCTTTATTTATGTAAGAATTTCAGATATGGCACAGCTTAAAAATGGAAGCAAAGCAAAAAGATTATTACAGGAATTTAGCTCTCAAAGGATAAGCAAGAGAACATTAAGATTAAATAAAGGTGAGTATCTTCAGATAATTGATGGCTTTGAGAAAAGCAATAAGGTTTATAGGTTTGAGAACCCAAAAATAAGCAAAGCTTGGAATATAAATTCCTAATAAAATGCTAATATTTTGCTAAAACAAAACTAAAAGGTGGTATAAATGAGAACTTTAGAGAATTTTGCAAGCGGAATACTTGGAGTATGTATTATTATATTTGGCTGCTTTATTTTATTTGCTAATGCCTATCTTGGCATTTTTATTATATTAATTGGTTTTTACTTGAAATATGAAAGTGAAACTTATGTGCATAAATAAAACTATGTGAGGTGAATTAAGATGGAACAAAACTATAAAAAAAGAATTAGAGTAAACTTTAGTGTTTCAACTAAAGGGATTGTTACACCTGATATAACTGTTGAAATGATAGATACAGATGACAATATTGTCTTAAAAGAAGCTGCTATCTTACTTGATAGTGCTATTGTAATTGCAAGAGAAAGGAGTGTTTAATGTTGTGGAGATATACTTCTCCACCTTTAATTATTTCTTTAAAACTATTTTTCTTAATTCTTCATTTAAGATTGTATCTGTTGTTGTCTTTTTCTTTTCTGGTGCATCGCTGTCATCTTTCAAAAACTTTTCAATATACTTGTCTATTTTAACTATATTCTGAACTATATCTTTTTCTTTGCTTGTCTTCTTTAGTTTGATTATCTCCCTTAATTTATCTAAAACAAACTCTGGGATCATTTCTTCAAGTAACATTTTATTCATATCTTTAAATTGCCTTAAAGTTATATTAAAATCAATAAAAGGAAGGAATTTAAATTCAACTATGTATTTGGCATTGATTAAACCCCTCATAGCATAGAGATATTTTTTGTAAGTAACATTATTTCCAGACTTAAGATACTTTAAGTAATTTTGTTTGCACATAGATTTGTAATGATAATAAAGAGATATCGGATTAAATTGCTTTTCAGCATATTCTTTAAACACTTTATTTACTTGTCCATAATATAATAAATTAGACTGCAGCCATTCAATTGTAGTAGGATTTGAAGCTGACAACATTTTTGTGAACTTAAAGATATCAAAACCAACGAAATCAATAATACAACCTTCTGCACTCATAGGATTTCCTTCTTTATCATAATTTCTTGAAATAACATCATTTGATTTGTCTATCTTTATGTATTCCCCTAATGGTCTTACAAATACAAATCTAACATCATAATCGCTATTTTTACTTGATAATCCCCAAATTCTGCTACCACTTTCTACACAAAAGAGTATCTTAATATTCTTTTCTTTCTCTATTTGTTTACATAAGTTAATTATTTTTACTTTCATCTTTAAAGGGCCCCCCTTCAATCGTTTTTATTTCCATTTGGTTAATCCATCAGTTTCAAATGATGTCTGTTCTTTATATTTTGGGTTTCTCATCTCAGTATTACATTCAGGGCAACTAATCATATATTTGTTATTTGGATGTTGCCACATTCTTGGATATTTACATTTTGGGCATATCATTTCTTTTTATATTTAGTTAATATGTGTGCTGCTAAATCCAACATTACCAATCTATTTTCTTCTGGTAAATCCCAAAAATCTACTTGGCATTTCTTTTGAGTTTTCCACATTCTCACACTACTTGCTCGTTCATAAGTCTTATGTAACCACTCAGCTAATGTTTCTATTTCATCTTGGTTTGCCATTTTTCTTCTTTTGATTTCATTTTCTGTTTAATAAATTGACACTATTCCAATTAAAGCAACATATTTTTTTGACCTAATAATCCTAATTCTTTTTTTATATCTTCTTTTTTCCTAACAAAAAAATCCACTAACCAAGTTTTACCTAATTGTCTTGCTAGTTGCATATGTGGAATACCTAAATGTTTATCAATAACATCCTTAACTTTTGCTTTTTCTATAAATTCATTTATAATATCTTGTTTAACTTTCTCTTTTAATTCATTAGCAAACTTTTTATTTTTAATTAAATCATAAGCATCTTTTTTCTTTACATAATCTCTGTCTACAATTGCTTTATCAAGGCAGTGTTTTTGGAAGTCTTTTACATAAATCCAATTTTCATCACAAATATTTATAACCGGTTCGCCTTCGACTTCTGCTACATATCCTTTCTCTAATCCATGCCCATCTTCTACTATCCTTGTTTTAAAACAATTTACTTTTCCTTTCAAACTCGGAAATTGTTTTTCAAATTTCATATTAACCTCCCTTGCAACTTCGTTGCCTTTTAAAATAATTTATTTGAACTTATTTTCAATAAATCCTTTAATATTCTAATCATCTTTCTGTTTGCCTCTCGGCCACCAAACATACTATATTCTATCACTTCCTGATTTCCCAACACTTTATCTTTCATTTTCTCCCATAGTTTATCGCTTCTGCTTTCATAAGTTATATACATTAATGCAGTAAAGAAAGTAGAGGTGTAATATCTGGTTGTTGAAGTTGGAATTCCAAAAATATCCTTAAAGTTCTTAGTCCATCCCTTTAAAAATTCATAATCCTCTTCAGTTAATTTATATAAATCTTGTGCAAATCTGTGCCTTCTTAGTCCGTATCCTGTATCGTCTTTAGTTTTAGCAGCTATTAAAGCACTGCACAAAAATCTAATTCCTATTGTTCCTTTTGCTTTATAGACAGTTACAGGTATTGGAAATTCTTTTTTGAGCCATCTTATTATTGGAACTTTGTGTGCTATGCTTTGTATAAAGTCATCAGTAGACTGAACTTTTCCGACATTCCATCTTCTGAATGCCTCTATTTCTGCGTCTTCATCTAAATTGGAATAAACAATAAGAAGTATTTTTAGTGTAAATCCCTTGTATTTTTTTGCTATATGTTTAAAGGCCTCTATTCTATGACTTCCATCTACTACTCTCAGCATTCCTTCAACTTTGTTTACTACAATAGGACTGTCAAAATGCTTTCCAAGATAAAGTGTTTTCTTTAAACTGGATATTTGATGTCCACTTAACCTTCTTCTGTTGCTTGGAAACACAAATTGACTTAATGATTTAGAGCTTAATTCAAACAATTTGTATTTATATCCCAATTTAGGGCCTTCTAATGTTTTAGGTTTTTCTTGAGCCTTTTTCTTTTCTTCTATCTCTTTTTTCCTTTGCACACTACAGTTTAAACAATACTTTGGTTCGTTTACTGCAGAAGAACTATTAGTAGAAAAAACTTGGCCACATTTACTGCATTTAAATTGGTATTTTATTCTTCGTTTCATTTTACCTCGTTAGGCGAACTTAGAGTTCGCAAGAGTTTCTTCGCTTGTTCTATACTATTATGTTCAGGTAGTTTTTTACTTACTTCTTTTATGAATTGATTTAGACCCTTTATTAAATTCTCTCTCTGTCGTTTCAGACTAACCATACTCTCTTCATATTGCTTTAATCGATAGAGTAAGTTCTCTATGTCGCGCTCTACTTTCAACCGATATTCGGACTCTGTGTCAATCTCAGGGCTATCCATATAAGGAAGTTCCTTTCCTATTTGTTTCAAGTGAATCTCTTTTTTCTCTTGAATTAACTCTGTTTCTGAAAGTCCTGGTGATTTTTTAATCAGTCTCTTTCTTGTTTCATCGTCTCGAACATAAGCAAGTGTAATAAGTTTACTAAGTGTTAAATTAAAACCCTCATGATGAGGGATTGTGCTTATTACTTTCATTAGTTTGTCTGCATGCATAATACTAAACTCAAAATCTTCCTGTTGATAGAAAAACTCTTCAAAGGACCTAAACGAGCTGTTACCTGACTTTATTATATCTCTTAT
>SDBU01000689.1_pt1 | contig 47935 bp, 83 predicted proteins | sample 2277071 | NCBI WGS metagenome assembly SDBU01 (sample SAMN10397929, study PRJNA504765) | marine sediment metagenome | isolation source: marine sediment core GS08_GC12, 126 cmbsf | place: Arctic Ocean: Gakkel Ridge, Loki's castle | collected 2008
TTATTATTATATCTGCATAAAAATTGCCTGTATCAAAAAATACAAACAATATTTTATGTTCTTCTTTCATTTTCGTTTCTTTTTTCTTGCTGCATTTATTGCACTAGCAATTGAAGCTAATGTCCATAGTATGAATACTGTTAATGCAAATATTAAATAAATATCTTCATTGTTGATCTTAGTTATTTCCATATTATTCTTCTCTTACAAGAACCTTTTCTTTTGGTTTGAAGCTAATATGTTCAATTTTAATTAATTTCTTACAATTTGGGCACTTTATTAGTTTTTTGATTTTTCCTACAACGTAAAAAGAAAAAACCTTGATAAACTTACCAATTCTCATCTTATTTGAACAACGATGTCTTAAAAGACCTACTTTGTAATCTTTCATATTAATTATCTCCGTGTTTTTCTTCTATACCTGTCTTTTCTTAATTCATTTAATCTCTTTAACTCTCTTAAAAACAACCTTGGTTTTGTTGCATAACAATACTCAACGTTTGAACAATGAAAAGATGGATCAATTTTTACTCCAACACATTCCTTACAGTAATAATTGGCATCATCACAAAATGCACAGAGAGCAAATTCTCTTATTCTGAATCTATACTTCAAATCCAGAATAATTCTGGGCTTTTCTCCGTTATTTAAGCCATCAAAACCATCTGGTAAATTTGCTACAATCTTTTCCCATTGATCTATACAATCTTCAATTACTTTTTTCATCATTCACCTCAGAATAAATTTGCATATTCAAAACAGTACAAATCGGACATGAATCTTCCATCAACATATCATCAGATTGCCTTGTCCAATGATGGTTACAGTTAAAACAATTGTATTTTAGCTTGTATCTTTTTTTCTCATACGTTTCCATTTCTTTTCCTCTTAAGGCGTAAAAACAATCTGATTTTTGCCAATTACAGTAACTTCTTTATCAAGTGCAACAATATCATATCCATTTCTTCTCAACATCTCAATTTCTTCTTCTGAGAACCAGTTAAAAAGTTGAGCTTCGTTTATGAATCCACAACGGTAATCTTCTCCTCTTTCTCTTGTACATTCTGTAAATGATGTAGGCCATAGAGCAGAATCAAAATAAGCATCCCCAGCATGTTTATTACACATTATATCAATTTCTGGTATAGGCAATGTGAATCTAGACACATATGGCCCGTATCCATCTTCATTCTGTATTCTAAAGACTTTCATTTCTTTTCCTCTAATTCAAACTATGAATAAGCTTAATAATTTCATCACCTATCCATGCCTTCGGTGATTATTACTGTGGTTAGTGTACATGGCACAGTTTGTCAAATAAACTACATTCTCAATAAATATCTTAAATAAGCTTCTCATGGATTTTGCATGCCTGCGTTAGTTACCCCATTTCTAGTTTCTCCTTTATTGTAGTCCACAATGGTTTACATTACCTAAGGAGGAACCCGTGTACTGCATCAATTTTGATAATATCTCCCTTTCACAATGTCTCTGATAGCCAATTTCTCATGAACAATAGTCCATTTGCCTTTTACTCTCTTTGGATACTCAATATCCATAGAAATCGGCGAACTATCTATGACAGCAACTCTATCATAGATTGCATTTTCTGTTCTTAAAAACGCAAATCTCCAGTTGTTTCTTCTTGCTATGCTTAACCAAAATTTGATCAACTTATCCATTTTATTTCCTCTCTATTATCTCATACCAAACCTTACATCTTCTACAAAAAACCTTCGTTCCAATATTCTCCCACATCAGCCAGTGAACTTTCTCACATCTTGGACATTCAACATAATAACTTGATCCTGAATGTACTAATTTCTTTCTTTCTGATGTTAATTTCTTCTCTTCAAAATCATCACATCCTTCAAATATCTCAACCCCTGTTAAATCACACCATTTTTTCTCTTTTCCATATGTTTGATAACAAATATGCTCACAATCTATACATTTTACTTTTGTTATCTTGTTGGCTTGGTTCATATTATCTCTTTGTAAAGAACAATAATACATACATTGTTGCAATTAACAAGATAATTATAATCGCTTCTGCCATTTTATCTCCTGTTAGCTTGTAAGCTGTTAAATTGGCTAAAACAACAATCTCAACACCATAACAACATCAAAAATAATAACACCAAAAACTGCTGCAAATAAACTCAATGAAAACAAAACATATGCTTTGATAACTATTCTCTCGATCATTTTATCTCCTCACAAGCTTATGTCAAATCATCCACAACATACTCATCTGGATAATTCTTCACATCCTCTCCCAATAATTCAATCACTATCACAATATCAAAAATTCCCTTATCCCAAAGAGTTACTAGTTTATGCAATTCTTCTTTGCTTAACTTTGACATCAATAATTTTGTCATTTCGTGCATGATATTCTCCTGATTGATTTATAAGCTGTTAAATTGGCTTGCTTTGTTTTTCATACATCCATAACAATGCATCATACGCATCATCACATAACTTCTGGTCTCTATAACTATAATCATACACTTGATCTAATGCTAATACAACGGCAAACCATAAAATCTCTAATCTGGTTGATTTGGTATGTTCCATGATATGCTCCTGTTGGCTCACTTGATAAATTTGCTAAATCATACCTCTGGAATTATAAGAAGAACATCAATAAAACGCTTAAAACCAGATTCTTCTGCTATTATCTTTCCATCCTTAAATATTTTGTACTCCCAATTATCTTTACCCAGTTCTGTTATTATTACTTCATGCATAATATTCTCCTGTTGATTTGTTGATTTAATTACTTCAACTCATATCCTCTTCCTGTTGATGCAGCGATAACATCATCAATCAATTCTAATGCCCTCTCTTTTGTTATCATATCACAATGATAACAAGATAAAATTGATCTGATGATATTCTCAAGATCTGACCAGTTGCTTTTAACATCTAAAGAATCCCATTTTAGATTTATTGCTGCTGCAATCTGCTTAGGTCTATTATATTTTGCCATGGTATGTTCCTTGTAAGCTGTTGGCTTGGTTACGAGTGCTCGCCTCCAAACTATTGACCCCCCTTAGGCCTTATTCAAAGTGAATTAGAGCATCAATTTATATAAACATGCTTGTTAGCTTTATTCTATGCTCTTGTTTGTTTCTCTGCTGTTGTTCTTTTATTATAAAAAAAATATTTAATAAAGAAAGAAGAGAAAACAACAGGAAACATGAAAAAGAACATGCTCTTATTCAAATTGAATTAGGACGATAGGCCCCTAATAGTTTGGAGCCGAGTGCTCGGGTCGGATTATAACATACAAAATCCAACATGTCCATTCTCATATCTCACAAGAGCATAAATGCTCTCGTTAAGATCAAAACTATCTATTATTTCGATAATCTTCATGTTATCTCTTTCTTCTGGTAATTCAATAAATGAATAAGAGGATGGTTGGTAGGCATGTTGATTATACCTACCAACCGTTTGAAATGAAAAGACTCTTTCTTACAAAACATCCCAGTGAATTGCTTCTGGATCTGGGTCTGTTTTCAGCAGAGCTGTCGCTGCATCAGTAAAACTTGAATTTGTTCGTTTCATCTCGACCTTAATCTCTTCGGTCGAAATAATCTCACCTGCAATTGCTGCAACAACAGCCACAGCCGATGTTCCTTTTCCATTGAATTTCGCCCGGACTTTGTTCGCATGATCTGTTCTCATCTGCCGATATGCTAGCTTGAAGATTATTTCTGGATCAACAAACGCCATCAGTTCATCAAGATCAGTTGCTAGTTTCGTCGGTGCTTTTCCAACAACCTTACCGCTCGACTTTACATCTTCGATGAGATATTTAACCTTATCTTTCTCAACAATCTTTTGATCAGCCATTTTATTTCCTTTTAAATTATAAAAGAACATGTTTCGTTTGTTTATTTCTTCTACTATCTACTATACGCAGACTAAATCCATTTGTTCAGATAGTTCCATTAAATCTTCCAACAAACTTGTCTGCAAATGTTCACACAATTCTGCGTACTCACCAAGATGTATTTGTTCCGATAACACAATATCATTAGTCAATTCTACAATCCTGTGTCTTGCGTGTTTTATTTGTTCGTTTGACATTTTTAATATCCTTCAAACATTTTGTTCTATTCTCTATACGTCTGAACAAACCAAATGTTCTGAAGTTGTTCGATTTATTCGAGATTTATTAAAGATTTATTAAAGATTTATCTACATCTAACAAATAACATAGTTTGGTGATTTGTTAACAAAAGCTTTCGACCTAAACTATCCCATTTATTTGTTGAATCCTGAACAAACATTTGTTTGTTGCATATGTACCTAATATTCAGATCGTCCGATAAACAGAAAACCCCCAGGGGGGGTCTGAATACCCTAGTAGACATTCTCGTATATTTTGTGTCATGCAGAAGCTAATTCAAAGTGAAAATAAAAATAAAAAATAAAAAATTTTTTACTTGAAAAAAGAACCAAGTTAGTCTCTTCTCTATGGTACAAGATAAGCAGAAGAAAAATTTTTCAGATATTTTTACAAGCATCAAAAATTTTCTAACTCTCAAAAATGGCTGAAGTAAAAATAAATTATGCAAATCATTTAACTCCCCGAGCCAGCAGGATTATGGATATGGTTATTTCTGGCATGAAATCTGGAGAGATCGCGAAAGAACTTGATTTGACTGTTCAGTATATTTCAACTGTTGTTCATGCACCTCAGTTTGAGCACCAACTTGCTATCAGACGAGAAAAATTTGAAGAGACTTTTGATCAAAACATAATCAACCGTGAGAGTGATGCAATGGCAATTCTTCGAGAGAATGCTGCTGCAGCAGCTTTAAAAATGGTAGAACTTCTCGACAATGAAAGTCCGAGTATTCAGCATAAAGCATCAGTTGATATCATGGATCGTGCTGGTCCAGCAAAGCAATCAGGAAGCATTGACATTTCTCAAACGAACATAATCATTGATGAGAACATGGCGAATCTTATCAAAGAAACAATTGACATGGATAAAAATCCAACAAAAATAATTGATTCAAAGGAGATATAAAATTGCTGAAAGAAAAAGTTGAAGCTCTTAATAGCCTTTATAAATCTTTAATGCATGCTCATCAATCTGTTGAGGCTATAAATAAAACATATGATAAGATAGAAGAAACTTGCAAGAGCCTTAAATCTGTAATAGACTCTAATTCATTGTCTCCTGTTGATAATGAAATACAAGCTGCGATCTCCGCTGTTTATAAAATTCTCGAAGAAACAAAAACTGCAATGAAGGAAGAAACTGTGAATTTATTGCTTAACCCAAAGGATTATTAAATGGCAGAAGATGAAATTAATCCTGAAACATTAACTGTGGGTCTTATTGAAGGCTCAAAAATTAATAACATTGAAAATGAGGAAATCAAAAAGATGGAAGGTATTGATCCTACTGTAGTAGCAATGTTGAATAACAATGAGAATGATGATATTTTAAAATGGCTCATCGTTCTTGGATTTCTTGGTAAGGATGGAGGTTTATTTGGAGGTGGAAGTGGAAGTGAAGCTGCAGCTGTAGCTGCTGGAGCAACTCAGGCAAAGCTTGATTGTTTGGCTCAGGGTCAACAGGATGCTGCATTGGCTGCACATGCAACTGCAACACAGGTTGGGTTTAATAGTTTAAGCACACAACTTTCTGAGTGTTGTTGTAATCTAAAATCTGGTCAAAAGGACATTGTTAATGAGCTTTGTAAGCAAACACAAGTCATCGTAGCTGCAGGTCTTGCAAATACTCAAAGAACAATTGATGCTGTTGACAAACATGCTGAAGCTCAGGTCCAAGAGGTTCTTTCTGAGTGTAAATTGCGACTAAGCAATGTTGAGCAAACAAAAGAACTTTCTTTGCTTATTACTCAAGCATGTAATTGTAATGATAATGGTCATGGCCGCTGAAGGAAGAGTAAAAGGATCGAAGTCGAAGATGATGGAAAAAAGAAAGATGAGAAAGTTGAAGTAAAATAAACTTTTGTATGTAGGATAGTTTGTATTTTTATCCTACACACAAATTATTTCCTTGAGAATAACATGAATAAAACACATGAAACAATAATAATCAAAGGCTTCTTTAGAGGTCAAATTAAAGATTCTAAAACCGGTAAGATTAAAGGTGATTCTGGATGGTGTCGGAATACTCTTACTAACTTTGGTCTTAACAATGCTTGTGCTGGTGCCGCATTTGCTGCAGGTGGCTCTGTTCAGGTTGGATCTGCTTGTATGGCAACCCAATCGACTGCTGTTGATGCAACCCAAATTTCTCTTCTTGGTGTAGAAAATCAAGTCGAAGCTCTTACACCTTCAACGGTAGCTACTGGAACTGCTCGTGTAACAGGATCATTTGCTGGTGCTAATAACTCTGACACATTATCTGTAGCTGCGATTGGTTTGCATATTAGCAGTAACTCTGCTACTGATCTTATATCAGCTGTGACTTTTACGAAATCTGGAATGGCGACAAACCAAAACTTTGATTTTACTTACGAATGGCGATTCTCTTAATATGAGCTAATTCAATTATTGAATAAGCAGAAATAACGGAGAAGCAAGATGGCAGAGCAGAAAGCAGAGACAGTAATTGGTAAGATCTTTGACAAGTCAATAAATAAATTATTTTTGGAAAAATCTGGAGCCAAGCTCGATGTAGGCTGCGGAGAAAACAAACAACCCGGCTGGATAGGTATGGATAAACGCCAGGTCGAGGGAGTTGACATTGTGCATGATGTTCAATCTTTCCCTTGGCCTGTGCCAGATGATTCATGTTTTCAAGTTCTTTTATCTCATCTCTGGGAACATATAGAACCAAAATATCGCATGGACTTAATGGAAGAGCTTCACCGAATTATTCAGAAAAATGGACAGCTTTTGATTTCTGTTCCTTACTGCATGTCAATGGGAGCATTTCAAGATCCAACTCATTATCCATGCCCGACTGAAGCAACATTTACTTATTTTGATCCTGATCATTTTTTATATTCTGTCTATAAACCTTCTCCATGGTTTCTTAAAAGAAACTCATGGCAAGCTAATGGAAATATGGAAGTTATTCTTGAACCGAGGAAGGAATGATAGACGATGAAAACAAAAATAATGGATACAAAAAAGAATCCAACAAACAAAGTCCTGATCGGAACTCCAACTCTGGGGATAGTAAGACTCGAGTGGTCAGCATCTCGGTGGGGCCAGATAATACCTTGCAATTGGCAAACAGGTCAACTCCCGATTGGGATGCCGGCTTTGTACCATGCAAATGCTTCGGCTGTCCTTGGTTGTCTTGTAGCAGATGCTCAGAACATAATCGTCCAGGAAGCTGTTGAGAAAGATTATGAATGGCTTTTTCTGCATGAAGATGATGTCATGATTCCTTCGGATATGTTTCTTAGGATTAATGAATATATGCGAGATGGTTCTGTTCCTGTTATTTCTGGTTTATATTATACAAAAGGTGAACCATCTGAGCCGATTCTATACCGAGGAAGAGGTAATTCTTTTTATGGAGATTGGAAAAGAGGAGATAAAGTTTGGGTAGATGGAGTTCCAACTGGATGTCTTATGATCAACTGTAAGATTCTAAAGCTCATGTACGAGGATGCTGAGGAATATATGGTTCAGTTTCCTGGATTAACCAGAAAAGTAAAAAGAGTTTTTGAAACTCCTAGAAGAACCTGGACTGATCCTGAGACTGGTTATGTTAATTCAAACATCGGAACCTCTGATCTTTTTTGGTGTGATGAAGTCATCAAAGGAAAGTATCTTAAAAAAGCTGGTTTTGATAAAATCTCTCGAAGAAAATATCCTTTTCTTGTAGATACAACTATCTTCTGTCGTCACATCGATCTTCATTCAGGAACGCAATATCCTGTTACTTTTAACGAGAAGAAATAAAAAATGCCTCCTCCAGCAAAAGATGTAGAATTCACAGTTCATGGAGTAACCTATATTCGCTCTGGTAAATGCTCTCGATGTGGAGATTGTTGCAGACCTAAAAACTGTATTCATTTTCTTGATGGTGATCCTGCAACATGTTTAATTCAAAGTGAAAGAATAAAACGTAATTTTTCTTGTAATAAATGCATGACTGCTGAAAGTGAATATTGGTTTAAGCCTATAATCAGTGGAGTATCTGGAAGGCTTGTTCAGCATACAATTTGCAAACTTTTTCCTAATCATCCTTTTCTTAGAGCAATAACATCTGGAATTTGCTCTTATGTTTTTACTCCAAAAACTCTAGAAGATGAAACTAAACATCAAATTTTAATTGAAAAATGGCAATAACAGCTGGAAATACATCTAGTTCTGGTGATCCTGGTACTGTGAATACTGCATATTCATGGCTTCATACTTGTGTTACAGATTCAAATATTTTAATTGTAGCTGCGAGAGCAAAGGAGTCAACTGATGCTGATAGAATTATTTCTGGTATTACTTATGATGGAAATCCATTAACTAAAGCTATTGCTATTCAACATGATCCATTTCAGTTTGGTGCAGAATTATGGTATTTAGTTGATCCAACTGTTGATTCTGAGCTTAGTATTGAAGTAACGCATACAGGTAAAACTACTGATCCAAGTGCTGGTGCTATTGATTTTGGTGGGGTTGATACTGATACAGGAGTAGTAGAAGATACTGATACTGTCTTTGATGATACGAATGTTCCATCTGTAGTTTGTGCAACAGGGGATATGATTATTGGCGTTTTTCAAACAAGTCAATCTCTTTTTTCTGATATAAACTTCACTGGTCCTGCTACTATAGAAATTGACGCAGTGGATACAGGAAGTTATACTGCTCATTCAGGATATAATACTGGTTTAACTATTCAATCTGGATCACTTGGTGGTGCAACAGATTATGCTGGTTGTGCTTTTTCTTTTAATGCTGCAGCAGAAGAACCATCAACACTTTCTGCATATATAAATGATACAATATCAATAACAGAATCAGTCTCAAATTTCTTTGATCTTTTAAGAATAACAATAGTAGATTCAGTAACTCTCGCTGAAGCAACAGAAAACCTCGGACAGCTTGCAATAACTTTACCTGATAGTATTAGTGTCGTCGAAGATGTAACATTTACTGAAGCTATTCCAGATCTTTCAATTAATATAAACGATACAATTTCAATTTCTGAAGCTATAGATTTCCTTGGTTATCTTATGCGAACTGTAACTGATTCTGTTTCAATTACTGACCTCACTCAAGAACTTCTTGATAAGATTGTTATAAATATAAATGATTCAATTTCTGCTGTTGAGTATATCGAATCCATTGGACAGCTTTCAATATCTGTAAATGACTCTATTACTGCTGCAGAAGGTATTACTCCAGCAGGAAAATCTCTTGCAGACATCTATGATTCAATAGCTATAGCTGAAGCTCTGGAATCTCTTGGTTTTCTCTCGAGAGACATAAACGATAGCATTTCAATCTCTGAAGCTCTGTCATTTTTAGGATTACTTTCTGTTGATATAAATGACAGTATTTCAATTGTTGAAGATTTAGCTAAGTCGATTGTAGCTCTTGGATTTGATAAAGATGTAAATGATTCTATTTCAATCGCAGAATTCCTTGGAACTCTTGGTTATGAATATGCAGACATTAGTGATAGTATTACTGTTACTGAAGTATTAACTTTCCTCGGCCAACTTGTTGCTGATATTAATGATAGCATAACAATATCTGAGAGCTTAAATTTCTTAGGATATTTATTTGCAGTAGTTAATGATAACATAACAATTACAGAAAATGTTGCAAGGTTAACTACATCTTACAGAACAGTAAACGATACTGTTTCAGTTAACGAATCTCTTTCGTTTCTTGGAAAGCTTCAGATTTCAATAAACGATAGCTTATCTATAACTGAAGCTTTAACATTCTTAGGTTTGCTTAGTGCTGATATTACTGATACTGTTACTGTTGTTGAGAACTTAGCTGATAATCTTTATACTGTAGGAAATATTACAATAAGCATCAGTGATACTATTACTGTATCAGAGTTTTTAAGTTTCGCTTTACATCTTCAAGTTTCAGTAACTGATGCAATTACAGTAATAGAATTAATATCAACTGGAAAAGCTGATGGTTTCTTCAGGCGACCTTGGTGCAGAAGACTAAGTGGTCCATTTGGAAGAGGCGATCTTTTTGTGAGTTAATTATGTGGAATCCACAACCAAATGTTGATTTTATATGCACTTGTCATAGAAAAATAAAAAATTCTATTCGAAGGTTTAAAAATAGAATTAAATTAAGAAGAAGGATTATAATCATGGCTATGCCAGTACGAAGAGATACAAAGCATCTTCATTGGATTCAACATCGTTTTGGTGTTGCTGCATCAGACGCTCTTGTGCCTCTTGGTGTGACTACATCTAAGATAGCAAACATTCCAAGTTTTGCAGATACAATTGCTATGGGAATGAATATTATCGAGCTTAGACTTTTGGCTGATGCTGATGGGCGAAGTTGTACAGCTTATGTTTATGCTGTAAGGAAAGATGATGATCCTTGTCTAGTTTGTAGCATAGCTACTACTGCAGGAAAACAAGTTGCTACTGATGGAAGATACTATGCTGATACATTGGCTGTAACAAATGCATGGTTTGAAGGAAAAGAAATTAAAACTGCTGATGCAGGTGGAAATGACCGCATGGGTCGTGTAGCTTTTGATTTTCTTGGATATGATAAATTATTCATCTTGCTCGATATTTCGTCTGGAACGTGGGGCGTAGATTTTACAGGATTTTAAGGAATAAAAAATGGCTGTTACTGTAAAAACAATGACTGTTGCAAAAGTAAAAAGTGGTAAAGCTTTCTTTGCTATCAGTGCAACTACTGCAGATGGACAAGGTACTGAAACAATCAAAGCTGCACCTTCGGCAGGCTCTGCAATTTATATCGAAGCTTTAACTGTTCATGGAGATTTTGATGGAACTATTGATATTGGGGATGGAATATCTTCGACTGCAGTAGAAACAATTGCCTTGACTCTTGGATGCTCTGCAGAAGGTACATTGATAAGACTTGTTTTTCGCAGACCTATTGTGCTGACTGCAGCAAAAGCTCTTACATTTGATTGCTCTGCAGCAGGAGTAACAACTATTGTTGCTGAAGGTTATGTAATTTAACTGGAGATCATAATGAACATCGAGAATCTTGTTAAAGATATTAAAAGCTGGAAAACAACTGCAGTCGGATGGCTTACAGGATTAACTCTCATTATCCCGCAACTTGTTGCATTACTTGACACTGATCCTAATACTGTTTTCGACATGAAACTTCTTGTTGCTGGTCTTGCAGCTATTGGAATTGGAACTTTTGCAAAGGATGGAGATAAATCTACAAAGGATGTAACCGATGGCTCCAGCAGATGAAACGACAAAAGAATCTCTTATTAAGTTAAGAATTCATATGGCAATAGCTCTTACGAAACTTGAGAAGATTGAAGACATTATCCCTCTGGTTCGAGACAATGCATGGTGGATAAATAAGATTAAAATTGGTTTTATTACAATCTCAGTAAGTGGAGTTGCTTTAGGTATCATCAAAATCGCGATGCTATAATATGAACATGGATCAAGAGACAATTGAAGAATTGCGTAAAAAGGGCAAAGAATCTCTATTCTTTCTTGCTCGAGCTATTCTTGGTTTTAAAGATCTTGATGTTGATATTCATAAACCAGTTTGTATTGAACTTGAGAAATTTGTAAAAAACACAAGAATGACTGTTGAATTTCCTAGAACATGGTTCAAAAGTTCTCTTGTTTCTATTGCTTATTCTATCTGGCGAGCAATAAATGATCCTGATATTAGAATTCTAATCGCTCAAAATACACATGGTAATGCATGTAAAAAACTTCGGGCAATTGCAGCAATTTTTGAAAAAAACAAATTATTCAGATTTCTTTATCCTGAAATTCTTCCAACAAAAAACTGCAGATGGTCGAGTGAAAGTCTTGAACTTAATCGAACTGCTGCTCATCCTGAAGGTACATTTGAAGCTGCTGGTGTAGGAACAGCTGCTGTATCCAGGCACTATGATCTAATCATTGAAGATGATACAATTAGTCCCAAAAAAGATGATATGACTGGTATCATACAGCAACCGACGAGAGCTGACATTGAGAAAGCCATTGGATGGCATGGTCTTTGCCATCCGATGCTCCTACATCCAACGAAAAGTCAGATTATTGTTGTTGGAACAAGATGGGCAGAACGAGATCTTCTTGGGTATATTTATGAGAAGTTTCCTGAATATGTTAGTCTTAGAAGAACCTCGATTGAGGATGATAATGGAGATGCATGTGGTCTTGATTTAAATGGAAATATTGAAAACAATGGACATCTAACATGGCCTGGTAGATTTGATATTGAAGCATTACTTGAGCTTCTTAAAACCGAAGGCCCTTATATGTTTGCATGTTTATATCTCGGAAAACCAACAGCAGCAATAAACCAAGTATTCAATCGTGAGTGGATCTTGTATTTTGATAACCATAAACGAGGTAGTTATGCTTGTACATCGGTTGACTTAGCTTCAGCTGAAAAAGAAGAAACATCTGATCCAGATTTTAATGTTATCTTAACAACTGCAATTGAACCGAAGTCTGGGAATATTTATGTTCTTGAATACACTCGCGAACGCATGAGTCCGAGTAAAGTTATCGATGAAATTTTCCGGCATTATTATAAGTATCATTCAGTAAGAACAATCATCGAAGCAATTGGTTATCAAAGAACTCTTACACATTGGATTGAGCAGAGACAAAAAAGCACAAATACTTTTTTTGCTATTGAGGAAATCAAAAGCCACAAGCAATCAAAAGAGGATCGAGTCAGAGGTTTACAACCATTGTTTGTTTCTGGCAAAATTCACATCAGACCTAGTATGATAAATCTTGAGCAAGAACTATTAGCTTTTCCTAAAGGTGCTCATGATGATATAATTGATACCCTTAGTATGCAAATGGCTTTTTGGGTTGAGATGTTAGATTTCACAAGCACCATTGCTCCACCAAAAATTATTGATCCATTCAAAGGTTCAACAATAATCAACGAACTTACTGGAAAATTTACAGCAGCTCATCAACATCCATTCGACGGCGGTAATATGGAAGATAGATATCTTGCATCAGTAAAATCTAACTCATTAAGATTAAGAATCCGTGATGATCTTGAGAGTAGACGTATTCAGATGCTGGCGAGACTATAGCTAATTCATTTGTTGAATTAGAGGAAAAATTATGGCAAAGATGTCAGTCACAAGTTGGTTTGAAGAAATCGATCGAGGTTTAGCTTATCGTAAACTCTTCGGACATGAAGAAGCTTGGAGAAAAAACGAGCTTAATTTTACAAATGATCCAGCTTCTCATGCAGCTCGTGGATCGAATATTATTTTTGAAATGGGTGATACTCTTCTTAGTGCTACTGGAGCACTTGATCCTGAGTATGTTGTAACACCAGAACATCCAACAGGTGTTGACAGAGCACCGATTGTTGAGTCTCTTGATAACTGGCTGTCTTATAAACTTAAGATGAGAAAACATGTATACCGCTCAACAGTACATTCTTATCTTTACAACAGAGCTATTCTTAAAATCGGTTATGATAGTGAATTTGGCTGGAGTCCTGAGCTTGACATTGGCTCGATCCAGCAACCTGTTGGCATGTCACTTTCGCAGTTTGATAAAAAAACTGGCAACAGAATAGAATTCAAAAACACAACTCCAGGTATGCCTTGGGTATGTGAAGTGCTTCCGCATGATATCGTAGTACCTTGGGGAACAATAGACATTGATGATGCCCCTTGGGTAGCACATAGAATTTTACGAGAGACAAAACAGATAAAAGCAGATTCGAAGTATAAAAATACTGCTGATCTTAAACCAAACATGTCAATGGAAGATTTTGTTACTTCTTACATGAATGTAGGAGTTGATAGAGTAAAGTATAAAGGAACTTCATATAGATCAACGGGAAGATATAAACCTGTTACTATCCATAATGAGCTTTGGGAAATTCATGATCGTAGAGACATGACAGTAAAAGTAATCTCTCGAGATCATAAAAAATTCCTTCGAGATCAACTTGATGCAATTATGATCGCATGTGGCATGCCGTTTGTGAGTGGTTCATTTACTGAGCATCCTAGAGCTTTTTGGGGAACTCCTCTTTCTTATTATCTCGGACAGCTTCAAGCAGATGAATATGATATTGCAATGCAAGCTGAAAAGCAACGAAGAATAAGCGTTCTTAAATTTATCGCTGCTCAAGGTTCGTTTGATCCTGAGGAACTAACAAAAATAATCAGTGGTGATGTTGGAGCATTTGCTTTTTCTAAAGCATCAAGTAATTTGAAAGATAAAATTATCACAATGCCAACTGGGCAGTTATATGATTTTATAATTCAAAGCAATGGAGTCAGACAAAATGCTCGTTCTATGATTGGATTTTCGAGAAATCAAGCTGGTGAATTTGATCAATCTTCTCGAAGAACAAAAGGTGAAGCGATGCTAGTTGCTCAAGGTTCATATCGCAGAGAAAGTCCTCGCGTTATGATGGTAAGAGATTTATATCTTGAAGCAATGGCAAAAATTAATAGAGTAATTTTCTCTTACTGGGCTGTTCCACGTTCTGTTATGGTTGATGAAAAATGGGTACAGTTCACAGGAGAAGAGATAAAGGGTGATTATCTTTATAGCTTAAGCCTTGCAGCAAAAAGAGATCTTTCTAGAGCAGAACGAAAAGTTGAAGCTCTTATGATGCTTGCACAACTTGGTCCGCTTCTGGAGGGTCTTGATCAAGAAAAGATTTTTGAATATCTTAACAATGCTGCAAACGACCCTGCGTTCGAGCGTTTGCTTGGAGCTAAAGGAAATAAAGGACAACAGAAACCTTCGCAAGGAGGATCATGATGCCGATTTTTGATTATAAATGTCCAGGATGTGCTCATATCGAAGAAGATTTTTTTGTAAAATCTTGGGATCAGATAGTTTTATGTAAAGTTGGAACATGTAAAAAATTAAAAATGGAAAAACTTCCATCAAGATTTTTTGCTGATGTTTTTCCAAACGGTGGTATATTTTTAGAGCATGTAAGCTCTGAGGGTAAAACGTTTCACTCGAAAAAGGAGATGCGGCAGTACGCAAAAAAGCATGATTTAGAATTAGGAGCTTTGTAATGCGAACAATCACAATTGTAGTTGATGATAAAGGCATCACAAAAGTAAAGTTCTCTGAAATAGAAAACAGATTCTTTACGAAGAGGGAGTTTGATCGAGCCCTTCGTGCTGCAAAATTACAATATCGTCAACAAAAAAGGGAGTACAGAAGAGAACAAATTATTAAGCAGTCAAAGAGTATGATTGGAGAAACTAATGAAACAGTTAGACAAGAACGAGAATCCAGACCAGAATCAGAAGACTCAGTTGAGCGAACGAGAGAAGTTGTTGGAAGAACAACTGGCTCATTACAGGACGCTCTTAGAGCAAAAGCAGACCGAAACAGACGAAAGGAAACTTGAGAAACAAGCTGAAGCTTTAAGTAGAGAAGAAGCTGCTCTTGAAGAGCAAGCTGATTTAACTACTCTTCTTAAAGGGGCTTTTCCAAATGTTGCTGCTACTTCTTCTGATGATTCAACTAGTCAAGAGACTCCTCAACTTAGTCAAAAGGAATTGATTGATGTAATGGGTGAAGTTATCAGTAAATCTATTGATGCTAATTCTCAGCTTATTCTCAATCAAGTCAGTACTTTGATGAAGAGTTCAGATGAGAAAATTGCTGGTACGCAAAAAGCTCTTGTTGGTTTAATGTCTCATATCAGTGTCAGTGAAACAAAAGGTAATCATTCAGATTATGATGTTTACAAAGAAGACATTGCAGATATTATGAGTAAAACTAATGGTCTGTCTATTGAGCAAGCATATGTTCTTGCTAAAGCACAAAAGACTGAAAAGACTCCAGGTAGAGATCAGATAGAAACTGAGAGACCTGATAGTTTAGTTTCTCGATCATATGACTATGATGATCGTGGTGATTTTGATCGTCAAGATGATCGCGATAATCGTAAAGATGCTCCAAGGAATCCTAGAAAGGATTTTAGAGCAGGCGTTTCTGCTGCAGTTGATAAAGTTATTGCAGCACGAAGTAGATAATATTAATATTTTTAGGAGAAGAAGTTAAAAATGGCAACACTTCCGACTTTAACGCGGACCATTGACGATGACTTTGTAAATACTTGGTACGAAATTCGTGCTATGGTCATCGATCAGGTCACAGAGGCGACGATCTTTTGGGCTGCGTTGAAAAATTATGGATCGATGGTTCCTCAAGTTGGCGGGGAATATATTACTCGATCTGTAAGGTATGGCCAAAAATCTACTCAGAGATTTGGCAAAGGTTCGACGTTGGATCAAGAGGTCAAAGATCTTGATACAATGGCTCGATGGGATTGGAGATATTTCTTAGTAGATGTCAACAGATCATTTGTTGATGATGCCAAGAATGCTGGTCCTTATAGGATCAAGAGCTATCTTACAGCACGTCTTGAAGCTGCTCGTGAAGCATTGATTCAGGATCTTGAGTCTTATGTTACTCAATGGAGTGCATATTATGCTGGTGATCTACAGCCGAATGGTTTGTATGACATCTGTCCATTGGGTACTGCAGAAAGTGCTGTAGGAGCTGGTGCTGTAAGCGATAGTCAAGCTTCAGGAACAGCTAACGGTAATCTCAATCGTACAAACAACTGGTGGAAGAACTGGTATTCTGCAGATGGTGCGTCTGCAGCTGATTCAACAAGAATCGCTGGTGAAACACATGAACCTTATGCGTTGAATCTCGCATCAGATTTGCGTCATATCTATAACAAGGTAAACGCTCAAGTAGAGCCTCCTAATCTTATTCTCATGGATCAAGATATTTTTGAAGCTTATGAGGATGAGGTAATGGATAAGCTTCAGATTGTTCGTAATGCCTTTACGCGGCAAGCAGGAGATCTTGGCTTTGAAGCTATAACGTTCAAAGGTGCAACGATGAGCTACAGTGCTAAACTTGCTAGCTCTAAGCATGTTTTCCTGTTGAATATGAATCATATCGAGCTTCCTTATCATCCGAATGCTTGGTTTGATGCAACTGATTGGAAGGGTACTCCCAATCAGCTAGAGAGTGTAATGTACATTGTGTGCATGACTCCTGGGCTAATTACCGCTCAGCCACGTAGACATGGGTGCATGGAATATGCAAGCTAAGAAAGGAGCTTTTTTAAAATGAGTAGACCAAAAGTTTTATTTGTTACTGATTTGACTAGTACTAGCTCCTCCGATCTTGAAGGAAAAGGTACAGAAAGAACCGACGAGCTTGGTAATACATATCGTTGGGTTTATAATGCAAGTACCATATCTTCAAGAGTTGGTGGTCCTGCATGTTACGATGCAAGTTTGTACGCTGCTGCAACGTTTTTACAACATGTTCGTGTTGATTCTGCGGATGAGGATATTAATTACTTCGCAGGAGTTTTTGTATCTATAATTGCTACATTGAATTATGGATGGATTTTAACTAGTGGAAAATATAATACTTGTCGAGTTGCAATTGCTACAAGTGGAGCTATTGCAATTACAGACAAGATGGTTGCTTCGACGCTTGTCGATACAACCGGAACAGCTGCAGCAAGACCTTATTCGTTTATTGTTGGTGTTGTTGCTGCTGCTACCACAACTGATGGTGCATTGTCGTTGTATTATGCTCCAGGTGCAATTGCAATGGTTGCTGTTGCGACTGGTTCAGGTATTACAGGAACCATTCCTCAAACGACAACGTTGTATATTAAAGGCTTAACTAAGTCTTAAGGAAATCAAAATGAAAATTGCTCTTGGAATTCATTTGGCTGAAAGCGTTTTGCCTCAAGTCTATCTTAATCATGTTGGGGCTGTTGCTCAATGGTCCAAGAAATATGACATCACTTTGATTGGAACATACAGAGCCAAAGTAGCATCTGCACGAAATACAATTGTAGAAAAAGCAATAGAAATGAATCATAGTCATGTTTTCTTTCTTGATTCAGATCATATGGTGTCTGATGATTTGCTTGATTTTCTTGTTGAAAGTGCAGATGCTGCTATGGTCTCTGGATTAATTTGTAAGAGAATTTTTCCGTTTGAGACTGTAGCTTTTAAGTATATAGGTATTAATGAGCTTATGTTGATAACGATTAAAGAAAGAGAAAAGGTAGTTCTTGTTGATGCTTGTGCTATGGGATGTACGTTGATTAATCTTGAGCATATACAAAAGCTTCACAAACCGTATTTTTTTGATGCTAAGTTCAGAAGTGATATTAATTTATGTTTAGCTTTTAGAGAGTTTAATCTTCCAGTTTGCATTGATACACGAGCTGAGGTTGGACATCTTGCAGAAGCTGTAGTTGTTAAACCAAGCATGGCTGAGGCACTAAGAGAAAGAATTATTGCAGAGAATATGGCATGTCAAGAATAGCACTTAGTTTTGATGATGGTTTGCTTTCACAATTCAAATGGGCTAGAGGTCTTTATAGATATGAAATTCCTGCCACATTTTATGTTAATCCATTCTTTATTGGCTTTAGTAATTATCTTTCATTAGATCAATTGAAGCAAATGAAAGATTGGGGGCATACTATAGCCAATCATCTTTGGCTTCACGAATCTCCTGCTACTGTCAGTATGAATATTATTCTTGGTAATTATAGAAAAGCTGGAGAATGGCTTGATAAGCATGGATTTGAAGATGGTTCAACTCTTCTAGCATTAACTTTTGGTTCTGTTGGAGGCAGATGGCCTGAAGAGTGTATCAATACAATGCTTGAGTATTGTGATCAGATTAGAGATGTGAAATTTACTCATGAAACTGCATTTAATAATTACGGATTAAAAATTATTAATGCAATAGAATCTACAGATCTTGTTCTTGAAGAAGATAAATTAATCTGTCATTATTTTCATGGAAATGATAAGACTTCAGATAAAGCATTTGTTAACTTTCTCGATGATATAATTACTTCTAAAATAGAGATAAGTTCAATGTTTAAGGAGGCATATAATGAAAGCATGCATGCCATTTCATAACGCTGAAACAGCTCTCTTATATCAATTACCTGTTTATCAAGCAGTAAGAAGATGCATTTTAGAACATAGATGTAACTCTGTACTTGATATTGGTTGTGGAAATCCACAAAAGCTTAGAGCTTATGTTTATCCTTTTGTAGATCGTATTGTCGGTGTTGATCTTTTTGAGATTATAAATAAAATCTCTGTAGAATTCGGCACTTGGATTTCATGTGATTTAGAAAAAGATAAACTTGAGCTTGAAGAAAAATTTGATATAATAGTTGTTGCTGATGTTATTGAGCATATCAAAAATGTAAAAAATCTTTTTGATATTATAAAACGACATGCACATAAAGGAACTTTTATTCTTATCTCAACACCAAATCGAGTTGGGGATGGATCTGATAACTTATATCATGTTAAAGAATATATCAAAGATGAGTTTATTTTTATTCTTGAAGACAATAAGTTAAATGTTAAATTAACTACTTCGTATACAGAAAGAAATGGTAAACAAGATTATATAAATAATTTTTCTGTTTGTCTTATGGAGAATTAAAATGATTCAATATTCATTGTTTTTTAAACTCGAAGATCATGTTATCGGGGATACACCTGTTGCAGGATTGACTGAATTACTCGTTGGTCCTCGAGGAAAAGGTGTAGGCAGACAAGGACTTTTGTTTATTGAAGCAATTGCATCTCCTAAACCTGTAGCTTGTTTTGTTGATCCTGATGTTGTTCAGTTTTTTGAAAAATGTGGATGGTACATTGGTGATCTTTTTGGAAAGAAATATCTCGTGGCTTCAGAGCCGATTAATGATAGTAGACATTCTGGAGAAGTTTGGTAAAAGGAAATAAAAATGGCAAATTCATTAGATGAAAAATATGGTAGAACGAGTGCTGTATGGGCTGCAATATGGAAGCGACTAAAGCATCATAGCAATGGTATTCAAAAACGCAGAGTATGGGTTGCAGCAGATGCTGATCCTTTGGTTGATGCAAATAGTCATGAAACATATCCTGTTCAGGTTGGAGATTTTGCTTATCGAGTAGACACTGATGAAGTCTTTATCTTTTCAGTTGCTCCAACAGCAAGTACAGCATCTTCAGTTATTCAACTTCATGCGTAAGGAAAATCATGGCAAGAACTAGAGCTGAAATAAAAACTCTCGTAGAATCTCACACAGGGCATACTAAGGATACCCTTGAAAACTCGCTCTGTGATACTGCTCTGAAGGTAGCTTTAATGCAACATGCTTTTAAGGATGCACAAAGTTCTCCATCAGATATTACGATTACCACAGATGCAGTTTCTGTTGATATTTCTGCTATCTCTGATCTTGTTAACATTGTAACTGCTCGACTTGTTCAAGCAGATGGAACTAAGAATCAGATTCTTAAGTTTAAGACAAAAACTTGGTGGGATGAGTTTGTTGTAAATGCTGAAGATAATCAAGGTGGATGGCCTACTTATGGATCTCGATGGGGAGATGCAATTCTTCTTGATCGTCCTGCAGAGGCTGGAATAGAGCTAAGGCTTAGAGTTACTACTATTCAGACATTTACAAACGATGCAACAGTTTGTCCGATTGCTTTGCTTGATGTTTTTGTAGAGCAATTTGTTACTGCAGGAGTTTTTGCAGATCTTGAAAATTGGGAAAGCTCAAAGTTTTGGAACCAAGAAGCTCTTGGTATGCAATATAAGATGAATGGAAAAGTTGGAGGACAGTTAGCTAATGCTATTAATACTGATACCATCGGTGATACTGCTCTTGATCTAGCATCAAAAGGTCCAGGGTATAATGCTCAAGGTGGGGTAGCAATTAAGAATTTAAACGTTGGTCATGAGGATTATGGCAACACAAGAACTTGGTGGTCTTAGCTAATTCAATAAATGAATTAGAGGGAAATAACAATGGCTGATGAATGGAATGTAAATAAACCAATAAATCATACACTGGTTTCAGCATTACCCGAAGAAATCAGAAAACTAAAAACAAGCACAAAGACTCAGATTGATCGAGAACATGAGACTCCGATTGATGGAGATGCTACAGGAGGAGAGCATTCCAATGGTTCTGCTGTTGCTTATAAAGGTACAGTAACTCCATCGAATCGACCTGATGGAGTAACAGCTTTAGCTGCAAATGATGTTGATTATGGAAGACTTTGGATTGATGATAATCTTACACAAGTCCCTATTAAAAGATGGAATGGATCAGCATGGGTAATTACTGGCATGAGTCCTTCTGCTTATACAGGCCAGCAATCTGTAATTCTTCCTAATGGTATGATTATGAAGATGGGGGCATTTACTGTAGGCAGTAATCCTGATACAGTAACATTTGCAGCTGCTTTTCCTAATAACATTGTTAGTGTAACTGTGACTGCTGTTCATAGTACTCAACCTGGGTATTATCTTACAGCATATTCAAAAACTGCCTTTACAGGAATTGGTTCATCAGCTCAGCCAACAACAGTTCTCTGGACAGCAATAGGATATTAACATGGCAGAACTTCAAGACATCCCAATTCCTATTGCTCGAGGTGGTATCAATAGAGATGTTGAACCAACAAGCTTAGATGGTGTTTTTACTCCTTATATGCTTAACATGATTCTTGAGCCAAGACGAGTAAGGAAACGTTTAGGCTATCGACAGCTTGGATTAAATCTTCCTCTTAAAGGAATTGGTTCTCAGTTAATGGAGTATATTGATGCTCGAGGAATAAAACATACTATTGCTATAACAACTTCTCATGCATATGAATACCAAGGTAGTTCTGATTTGTGGTTAAAAATAACTCCTTCTGTTGTTCTTGATACTTGTGATGCTGGTTGGACAGGTGCAGCTGATGTTACTCTTGTTCATGATACTACAGATAAAATCGAGGGTACAAGTTCTGCTAAATGCACTCTTGATGTTGGATTTTCTGATGGAGATCAGATTGCATACAAAGACATAAGCTCAATTGATATATCAAGTTATTCACATATTGGATTCTGGATTAAAAGCAGCAACAATCTTGTTTTAGAAGCTCTTGAAATTGTTGTTAGTGAGTCTAATCATGCATCAGGTGAAAAAACGGGTACCTTTGTAGAGGTTGTAACTCCTACATCATTAGCTGCAGATGTTTGGAAATTTGTTTCTGTTGCAAAAACTTTGACTGATTTTAATGCTGTTATATCAGTTTCTGTTTATGCGAATAAATCACTTGCTGAAAGTACAATAATTCATGTTGATGATATCAGAGCTTATAATGAATTCTCTGGTGATGCTACTAAACGAGTAGCTTGGACGATGGCACATGATTTAAATGAATTTACAAACAACGGTGGATCAGCATTGATTATATCAAACGCTGTTGATGATTTGTTTTATTATGAAGGAGACTCTGGAGATGTGTTTGAAGTTTTAGCTCATGGTTATGCATCATTTGCAAACTGTGTTGAGATTTCAGAATTTTGGAATCATCTTATGCTTATTAACTTCAACACAGGTTCTTCTAATGTCCGATCTGTAGCATGGGATGATATTGGAAATGTTGATGAATGGGCTGCAGGAACATCTGGTTTAAGTTATCTCACGGATTCTTGTGGTAAAATCTTACGAGCTTGTAAACTCGGTGCCGATTTAATTATTTACTCAGAACGAAGCATTACAAATTGTAGATATCATGGTGGGACAATTATTTTCTTGTTCCCAACTCCAATCCAACGAGCAGGATTATACACACATTCTTCTATCATAAAACTAACAATTGCTCATTTGTTTCTTGGTACTGATAAAAGAGTTTATGAATATCGTGGTGGTATTCAGCTCAGACCTATCGGACAAAATATAGAAGCTGCTCTTTTTGATGAACTTGATAGCTCGAAAAAAGAACATATTGCTAGTGGTTACGATGAAACAGGCGATCGTGCATACTTTGCATTTCCAGGAGTAAATAATACGTATGCCCAAGCAGCATATGTTCTTGATAGAAAACAACCAGAGCAACCATGGGAGTATTTTGAATTTGCTGATGACATCAGAGCATATGCAATGCATGAAAATAGCTTCGATTGGTATTGTGATGATACACAATTTTCTGGAATCTATGCAGATGAAGTATCATTTTTTGCTGACTCAGCATCTACTTCTACTGGCAGCTCTCAGATGATTACTCTCAGCAGTGATGGATATGTGTATAGACATGATGAAGTTCTTGGTAAAGATGATGATGCAAATATAATCTGTGAATATCAAACACAAGATATTACTGTTGATATAGAACATAGACTTGGTAGATGGCAATGGTTTACATTTACTGCTTTATCCACAATTGCCAATGGTACTGTTTCTGTTTATTATTCAACAGATGATGGAGAGAACTGGACAGAGTTTGATGATTCTCCATGTACATTAATTACTTCTTGGAATACATTCAGGTTATCGTTTGATGCTTCTGCAAGAAAGTTAAGGATAAAGTTTTATCAGAATTCATCTTCTGATCTTCAGATTAGAAATAATATGTTTGTTGAAGTTATTCCTCAAGGACCGAAAACATAATGGCTGAAGCATTAAGAAGAGAATTTTCCTTGCCAGAAATTCCTGAAGGAATTGATCCTAAGCTTGATGATTATCTTAGGCAACTTAATGAAGTTGTTAAAGATATTTCTATGTTCATGGCGAGTTGGGAAGGTGTTGGTCATACTGATCGTGGAGATGCTACTGTATCAGACTTTGATGAAGGTGATTCCCCTGTAGAAGCTGTTTGGACAGATTTAAATTTTGGCCCTAATGGCTTAAATATTGTTCCTGCAAATATTACTTCTATAGATTTAGTCGTACAAATTGTAGATGATAGTGTTGGTAGTTTTATAGCTTTGCGTAAAAATGGGCAAGCATCTGAAGGTCCTGGGAATACTTTTGCAACAGTTACTCAAGTTGCTTCTGTAGTTATATTGAATGCTGGAACTGTTGGATGCGATGTTGATGGTGTTATAGAATATTATGTTCAAGCTAATATTGATAGTTTTGATATTACTGTAACAGGATGGAATTATTAATGGCAACACGAGAAGAACTATATAAAAAGTTTGGTCCGTTGTTGTTTGAAGCAATTACTCGAGTAATATTAGATGAAATTAATCTTTTACGAAATCAAGCAGGATTACCTGAACGAGATTTAGTTCAAGTATCTTCTGCAGTTGAAACAAAATTAAATCAACTTGATAAATATGATTGGATGAACGATGGGAATTAGAACAGTTTCATTGCTTGAGACTTGGCAAAAAGATCTTGGTAAACAAATATCAGCTTCGATCGGTGGAGAAACTCCAAGTATTATATCTGCTATTACCGAAGGAGAAGATTTAGGAAGTATCATGGCAGATTTTCAAAAGTTTTTTGCAACGCCGATGATGCAGATGTTCCAAGAAGAAGTTGTTCCTACAATAAGAGAAGGTTTTAATCTTCCAGGAGCTTTTTATTCTTCTGCAAGGTTTGAAGGAGTTGCTAAAGCTACAGAGTCGTTTATTGGGGAAACAATTTCTCCAGCAGCATTTAGTACCATGGAAGCTTTCAGAGGACGAGAAGTTCAGAGAGCTGGAATTGGAGCACAAGTTTTAGGAATTGGAGCAGGTATTGCTACTCAGCCAACGCTTCAAGCTTTTTATAAAGGTAAAGAAAAGAAAACAGGTCTCGGTGGAGCAATTGGAGGAGCAATAGGACTTGGAGCTAATCTTGCATTTCCTGGATTAGGAGCAGCTCTTGGTGGAAGTGGTGCAGCATTGTCAGGTTTTGAAATGGGATCTATGGGAGCATTGTTTGGAGGTGCATTTTAATGGCATTTGAAGTATTTAAAGGTCTTATGCAGATGGAAAGTGCTAGAACTGCGAAGGCTCATGCAAAACGAGAATTAGATATTAAAGAAAGTTACATGGGAGCTTTGACTTCTACTCAAAAGCTTCAATCAGATCTTCTTAAGAATAGATTGGATGCAGGGTTGATAGAACTTGAGCGTGAAGCAAAAGCAAATCAATTAAGTATTGGTAAGCATCAATTCAAGATGCTCAAAACAAGGAATCGTAAGATTCGAGAGATGCTTGATTCTGATGATGAAACTGAAAAGCTTATGGCAACCAGTGCATTGCTTGGGATTAATGCAGTTAGAAAAAGTGATGATACTATTAAACAGCTGACTTTACAAAATCAACAGATGCAAACACAGCTTCAAGTCATGTCATTTGGTTTGAAAGAAAATGCAGCTCGACAAAATAGTGCTAGTGAAATTCTTAATCTTGCTACAGCGTTATCTGAAGCTGGACTTTCTAAAGAAGTATTCGGTGAAGAAGGTGATGTTTTTATGAAGCAAGCTATTAGGAATGCTTTCATAACATATCTTGGTGGGGATTTACCTGATCCGGCAACTGTTCCTGATATAGCTCCACCTTCTCCAGGTTTGTGGGATAGGATGAAAGGAGTGGTAGGTATTGGTGGAGAGAAAACTGTCAATGCAATAAAATCTGATGTACCAGCAGGTACATTCGGTGGAGATGCAGCTGTGGATTCTGCAGCATTGGAAGAAAGACTTAGGAAGATGAGAGAGCAAGAATAACATGGGGCTTAGATCTAAGATAATTATAACTCCCAGGAAAAGAAATCCTTTAACTGTTGATGTATCAAAAGAGCTAAAGGCTAGAGAGATTGCTGCAGCAGAAAAAAAGGTTGATGAGGATAAACGAAAAGCTCGAGATAAAGCTCGCCGTAAAATTCTTTTAACTCAAGGAACTTATGCTTCTGTTAAGACTGATTATACAAAGCAAGAAATTTTCCAGCAATCTCAAGATTTTCTTGATGGTATTAAGAGAATTCAATCAGTTGGTTCATCTTTTTCTCTAGGTTTTCTCTCGAACTTTTTTACTCTTGGAACTTTTGATGCAGCTTTTTATCGAGGACAAAAAAGAGTTGCTTTGAAAGAATTAGATTCTGATATAACTTTTCAAGGATTTAAAATAACCAACAAAGCTTCTGATGAACAATGGATTTTGAAAAATGAAAAAGGACAAGAAGCTTCTGTTAATCCAATGCAGATTATCAAAGATACCTTTCCAAAAAATCTTCAGCAATTTGCAATAGCTAAAGGAGCTGTGACAGAAGAATCTTCTGCAGCAACATTTGCTTATAATGTTGGTAGTTTCTTTGGTTCGATTAAGCAGATGAGGAATGTAGCAGCTAAAGTTTTAGGCTTTGGTAGAGCAAGAAGAGCAGCTAGAATTGCTGGCGTTACTGCTTTAGGTGGGCTGATGCATTCATCCATGGAGCAGCTAGCAAACAAAGCTACAGATCAAAAAGTTGACTGGAATGAATTTCATAAAAGCAATGCAATCTGGGCAATGTTTGGTATTGCTGATGTTGGGATTGATGGTATTGCTAATGCTTATAAGATTCATAAATATATTAAATCTGGTAAAGCTGATGCAGAGTTTTTATCTCTAACAAAACCTGAGAGAAGATTTTTGTTAGCAGCTGTTAATGAAGCTCATAAGACTGGAAAAGTTGTTGGTGCTGAGAATTATATGGAGATGGTTAAGCCTTATGGTAAAAGCATGGTTAAGCCAAAAGGTTATAAGCCTCAAGCCGAATCTATGGCAAGGAAGATTTTACGAGAGCCTAAACCATTAACACGAGATCAATGGGAAAAGATTTATGGTAAAAAGCTTGGTAAGATTTTTTCAAAGATGAATGTAGTTAAAGCAGAAACTAAAGCTGCAAAGAAAGCTTCAGAAGTAATGACTGAACAAGCTGCAGCAGCACCAGGTAAACCTAAACCTGTTCCTGATCTTTTAAAGAAGCCAGATGAGATTACTCCTGTTATTCAAGAGCTTACGAAACAAAAGAATCCTTATCTTAACATGCCACTAGAGCAAACTAAATCTCTTGCTGAATATGGTGTAAAAGGAGCAAAAGATTATCTTGCAGTTACAGGAGTAGTTAAAGTTACTCCAGCTAGTAATTCTCAAAGGAATGTTATTGTTCAATTAGCTGCTAAATATGGTCTTGGTAAAGATACTTTACAGCAATTAATTCGATCAGTATCTGGAGTTAGTGAAGTTGAAGAGATGTTGTTTGAAGAAGCTGGTGAGCTTGTTGAGATGCTTGGGAATTATCAATACATGGATGCAGCAACACTTGCATCTATTCCTAAGAGTGGAGAGAATCTTATATCTCGAAGTGTTCCTGATAATGAGCTCAGGTATCTTAAGAAAATTGCTGGAAGTGATGAAGCTTATAATAAAACCATAAATTATTTTAATCAATTTGGCGGATTTCCTGAAAATAAATCTCTTCCTGATCTTAAAGGTTTACAGAAAATTTATATTGACAACATGAGAGTTTTTGCAAAGAGACAAAAGACTCTTACAAAAAGATCTTTTAAGAAAGAACTTCATAACAGACAATCTAATCTTCTTGGAACTTGGCAAAATATTGGTTATGCTCTTGCAGATTTTGAGTTTAAATCTGGGATTAGGTTCAGGGAAATGTGGGAAGGAGCTGTTGCTGAGAGAACTTCTCAAGCATTAGAGAATGAAGAGATTGTTTGGGATGCTGTTGGAAAAGCTGGTATAAGCAGACTTGGTAGGATGACAAATCTTAAAACAAACCAACAGATTATATCTTGGCTTGATGAAGCTGATGATGAAGTACGTGCAGGTATTTGGAATGGCATGGATGAGAAAACTCAAAAAGCTGCTGAGGCGGCTGAAGAGCTTTATCAAGGTCCGGCTGCAGGAAGATTGCGTTTAGCTCAGTTTAAAAAGTGGGAAGATGCAGTTGGTCATGCCAATGGAATGCTTGAAAAAATTACAGAGAAAACTGGTAAGTCTCCATCAAAGAAACAAATCCAACTTGCTCATAAAATCATCAAAGGAGCTAAGCCTTATAATGCTCCAGACTCTGCTCTTAGAGATGGTAAAATTGCATTTGAAATGGGTCAAGAAGTTGAGTGGGCTGAGGCTCAAATTTGGGGATCAAGAGCAAGGTATGCTCCACATGAATTAGATTTAAGTTCTCTAATGGGTGAAGATCCGGGATCTTCTATTCCACAAGAAGTTTTTCATCGTCAAGCAGAACTTGGCACTCTTCCAACAAAAGCTCCATCTGCTATTTATGCAAGAAAAGGAGAAGGGAAGCTTTTAAAATCTGGAAATGTTTTCCTTGATATTCTTAGACATATGGATAGGCTTACTTCTTATTATTCTACTTTTGATGCAAGGAAAAACATGTGGGAAGCGTTGAAGCATGCTAATCTCAGCACAAAAGATGAGGGTAATTTTAGAAAGATGATGGATTCTTTACTTGGGATTCAACATCCGACTGATGATTGGGTAAAGATTGCTGTTAAAGCCGATAGATTTTTCTGGCAAAACTTTCTTGTTCTTGATCCAAGAGGTTCTGTTAAATTTGCTTGGAGACAGATGTTCCAAAATCCTGCACTTGCAGCAAGCCAATTTAATATAAAAGAACTTGCTAAAGTATCTCTAAAATTTCCACAATTTACTGCAGCAAAGAAATGGGTAGAGAATAATCCTGAAGCTAAACAATCTTATGAACAGTATTTTAATAAGTTTGTATCAGAGAATAAAGCAATCTATAGGCATATGGTTGCAAAGTCTGGAGATATTTCTGGTATTGAATTGATGAGTAAAGCTTCTTCTCTTATGAGTATTCTCGGTCAAGTTCCTGCAGTTACCGATAGATGGAATAGAAAAATCATCTGGCCGGTTGGGTATGCTATTGCTGATAGTAATGTAAATGCTTATGTTAAAGGAGATATATCTGCAGGAAAGCTTTGGAAGAGATTAAACATGTCTCCAATGCATCCTTCTTATCAGACACAACTTGCTGAGCTTTTGAAAGATAAAAAATATAGTGAATTTAAGTCAAAGTATGCTGAGTATAAAACTGAGTTGATTAATATGAGATATAATCCTTTGCTTCGATCAACTCAGGAGATGAGCTTAACAGGTAGATTAATTTTTGGTCCTGTTACTTTTGCTCGAGGCGTTGCTAATATTGCTGTTAAACAAGGATTATCACCAATTTTACATGGTACACCAAAGCAAGCTTGGGGAGGATTTAAAACAATCATAAAACTATTAATCGGCGGAGCTATGGTTAATGAAGTCAGCGAGAGAACTCTTGGATATAGTATTTATGATGTTCCAAGAATCATAATGGGGATTGGTCCTTTGGCTCCTGGAGCAGGTTCAATAGTTCAAGTGTTTGATGAAGTTAATCAAGCTATAAGAAGAGCACCACAAGATGCTTCACCAGTAGATTTAGCTATGGTTGCTGCAAAGGTTGGAGCAAGAAATCTTGAAGGCTTTATTGGTATTGCTGATGTAGCAATAGATTATTATAGGTTAAGGAATGAGGTTAAGTATGTTCATATTTGGGATTTAGCAAGAAAACAAGCAATGACAAATTGGGAGAGATTAAATGATAAACCTTTCGTTAAAATGAATCTTGATACACAACAAAAGATTGCGTTGATGTTCTTTGATGTTGAGCCAAAGAAGAAAGAATCTAGTTGGCAGATGTTAGAGAATAGATTAAATAATAAAAGGAAAAGAGTTTTTAAGTAGTGGAGAATAAGATGAAAAAGAAATTATTTTTGATGTGTATGAGTATGATGTTTCTTCTTGTTAGTTGTGGTGGAGTTGCTGAGGTTGCTAATACTATCGCTTCTGATCCGCATGGTCCACTTGTTGCTGCGTCGATTGTTTTTCAAGAGTCAGTTGAGATTCTTGTAGAGCTGAGAGATGGTGGGTTTTTTAATGATCAAGAGATTGAAGAGATCACAGAGCTTTTATATTATCTTAATGATCTCTTGATTGAATGGAATGTTGCTATTGATGCAGGTGATACAAGTATGGATTATAAAGCTGCATTCGATGAGTGTGTTGAGTATTTGAGAGAATATATTTTAATTGGATCAAATAGGAGTACTGTATGATGGATATTGATTCAGCTTTGATGATTGTGAAATTAGTAGCTAAAGGAATTGGCGTTGTAGATGAATTAAGAAAGCTTGCTCTTAGAATTCAAGCTGGAGAAAAGATAACTGAAGCTGAGGTAGAAGAATATCTTAAGAAAAATGCTGAAGCTTTAGAGAAATGGGATGCCCAAAAGAGTAGTTAGATTGAGCGATGCTCTCTGCTGCTGTCGCCGAGCCTTAGATGTTGATGAATTTACTCCATCTAAGGCTCATTTTTTACATGCAATTTGCGTAATACTCTTGCCATCTTTCATGCCAATATTCTGAATTAGCTTGAGCACATCTTGGGCACATAACTACCCAATTTCTTTTATCATCTGCATATCTAGTATTTTGTCTCATCTTTTTCCCATGATGAAAACAAACATCATCAGCACCTTGGCATATCGGTAATGGTGTATGTAAAACAAAAAATCTATGAATTTTAATTACAATATGATGTATACGATGTTTGATTGGTATTTTTATTTTCATTTTCTTTTCTTCTTATTCAATAAATGAATTAGCGACTACAAACTCTCTACAGAAAAAGGAAAAATTGTAATCATCGGTTTATCAAAGCATTGTTTACATATCAAATTATCAAGAATAGACATGTCTATAAAATACCCTCTGCTGAAAGTTGGGAATTCAGATAAAGGAATTAGCTCAGTATAATCACAAGCATCACATTGAATCTTTACCATTAGCTCATGTTTTTCTTCTGAAGATACTTTTGTTTGAAGCTTTTTGATGACTTTAAACATGGATGGTGGAGATGTTTTCTTATCACACCATTCGCATAATGATCTTTTCCCAATGGTCTCAAGTCTTATTTCATTTTGGGAACTGCATTTTGTGCACCAGTTAATAGGAGCCATTACTCCGGTCCTTTCTTTACGTATCTATATGCAACTTTACTATCTATAAGAGCTCTTTTTACATAACCAGTCTGCATTAATCCTTCAAGAATAACATCAAGTTCTCGATGGGATATTCTATGTCGAGTATCATAGACAAGTTTTGTTCTGAAAATTGAACCTGATGTCATGATCATAGTCATTACATACTCACAAATATCACCAGTTGGTTCTGATGTTATTGCCCGCATAACAGTATCCATCCCACCTTCAGCAGATTTAAGAGCTTGAATAGATCTCCATATATCTTGTTTTACTATTTCTCTTGAACTATGTCTTGATGCAGAAAAAGCCATAGCAGTTTTTAATAAAGTAATATGCCTTCGGCCAGCATAGCCTGATAGATATGGATTTGCTTCCATTGGACCATCGAGGAATGTATCATATTCTTGAGTGTATAATTCTATTGCTTCATCTGTTACTCCAAACGCTCCTCGCATACGAGCAACTTCGTTTAGATCATGAACGATTCTCGCTGCTCTATCTATGTTTTCTTTACTTCGGGTTGGCCATGCAATTTTTCTATCTCTATCAGCACGATAGACAAATATTATTCTTGATGTGAAGCCCCCACCGATTGCATGAATAGGTACAGCTTCTTTGATCCATTGAATTGTACTTCCACCGAGGATTGATAAACATGGATTTTTTACAGCCTCTTCTCCTCGTAGCTTTGTTGTGTACTCGAAATCTTTACAATCATATAGCTTTGTGAGAACAGGAATAAGAATTGATGAGAATGTTCCACGGTCGATTAAAGTTGATAACTCGTCGTTGATGAAACATCCTACAGCTTCTTGGATTACTTTTGATTTATCTTTTATGGCAAGCCCGCTGAGAGCAGAGATCATTGCTTCAGGTGTCATTTTTTGAGATAAGATTTTTATTTGTGGTTCTACTTTTCTGAGGAAATCTGTTATGATATTTATTGCTGTGCTTTTTCTACACTTCGCAGAGCCTGCTACGATTACTATGTACATATTTGGGTAAACTGTAAAGTGACCTTGGTCGATGAAACAATCTCTTCCAAGACATTCATTTACGCCAAAAATTGCTGTCCATAGAGCAAACGTAGCAGGTACTTCTGTCTCCTGGCAATAACAGCAGATCTCTTCAATTATTCCTTCGTTGCATTGTCGAGACATTTAAGGTCCATGTTCTCCATGTCTTAATTGAATCTCTGAATCTTGTCTGATGTCGATTATTGGTTCTTGGTAATTATTCCAGCACCCACTGCTTACGCTTAAGAATAGCATCATCAGAACTAGATTTATTAGGATTAGGTTCAATTTTTTCTTCTGTAACAAGACTTGTATCTTCATAATGTGGCATATCATCAAGACTTCTGTTAAGATTTCCTTGTTTAATCATCTCTTCATAATGCATAATAAACTGTGCATTTACAGCAATTGCTGCAAGATGATCTTCGTTTTTCATACCCATTTTATACTGCTGGATATGTCGTTCCATAGATGCAATACATCTAGAAATTGGCATACCTTGTTCCCAGTTTCTCTCAGCATATTTTTCTGCTCCTAATCTCAGCCATTCACCACAACGCATTTGAGCATAAGGAGAAATCAAATCAACTCTTGGTTTATCTTCTGCAGTATCTCGAACTGCTCCAGTTGAAAAATCTTCTCTTTTTCCACTATCTTCCATCATTTTTATTACCTCTTAAGAGTGTCAAGATGATTGTTGATTTTTCCAAATGCATCAGTTGTATCTCTGACGATTATTACTGGAATATTATGTAGATCAGAATGATCTATTTCTATTTTCATTCCATTAGAAATAAACCCATCAGGAGACCAAGCAATAATAAAGTGTCGAGAATTAATTATCTCACAGTCAACAGATAAGATTTGCTTTTCATTCAAGTAACCTCTTCTAAAAGCAACACAAACAAACTCATCATGATCTCCAGGTATATAAAAATCTATTTTTGGAAAATATTTTCGTAAAGCTTTTCCAAAAACAATTGCTCTTTGATTGTTTTCCTCCATGTATTCATCAGTTGCATCTTTTCCCATCTTTCCACGGATGGGATGAGATACGTAACATTTTATTTGGCTCATTTTTGTTCTCCATTTTTTTATAAAATATTTTTGCTGCTTTCCAGGCTTTAAAGCAATCATTTTTAAAAATAACTTCACCTTTTAATACTCGTGGAGCCATTTCCTTTGCCCACCATTTTTCAAATTCTTTCATTATGTAAGCTCCTTAAGAATTGAATCTTTAAATTCTGTTAATATTTCAGCTTCAGTTTTATGGACAGTTTGTAAATACAATACCCAACAAAATATACAAGAATGCTTTGGTTTATTATATCCTCTATATTTTTTATGTTTTACACAATCCATTTATTTTCCCTTCAAGAAAAGTAATGCTTGGACTGCACCAAGTAGTATTGATGCAATTCCTGTTCTCCAATTTTGTTGGAGAAGGTCAAGGACTCCTAATGATCCAAACGCAGTTACCATGATTATAATTATTATTATTCTAATCATTGTAAATACCTCAGCATCAAATAAACTCCTTAATATCTTGTCCTGGTTCCCATTCTTTCATGTTTCCCCAATTCGGGCCTATCATCATCTCAATTGGTATAACCAAAGGTTCGATGTTTGATCTTATGTTTAAGCTTAATTTCGAAGCTTCAATCAAAGCATAAGCAGCTTCTTCGGCGTATTTTTTCTTACATTCAAGAATGACTTCATCATGTGTTGTTAGAACTGGCCAAAAATGTTCTTGTCTTGAAACTTTTCTGAACATTGTATTGCAAACATCTCCACAGGTAGACTGTGGCTCGAACGCTATAGCCGACCGAAGTGTTTCACCTTCGATACGGCCAAAGAATTGCAAACGGCGTCCGAAGCACGTGTGGAGCGTCCTAGTGGCCCGTAAACGGCGTTCGACGTCCGACCACCATACACGGAGGCCAGGTATAGCTGCTAGTCGTTTTTCCAAAAGTCTCTTGCATGTAGGATAATCAAAGCCTTTGAAACCATCTTTGAGTGCATGTTTCTGCATAACACTTGGACCAGCTTGATAATTTCCGCTGTGGTTTGTTAGTTTTCCTCCTTGTTGTCTTTGTAGCTTTGATACTTTTGCTACAGGGATTTCGTAGATGATACTTGCACACCATTTGTGGATGTCGAAAGATGGATCTTGGTAGAAGTTATAGATGGTTTTATCTCCAAGACTAGCAAGAATCCAGCCAACTATCATGGCTTCAGCTTGTTTGAGGTCTCCTCCGACAAAGGTATTTCCGTCAGCAGCTTTGAATAGATGTCTTGTAGATTCTGAGCCTCTAGTATATCCTTTTGGGATGTTATGAAGATTCATTCCAGTACCCCAGATCGTCTTACTAGAAGCAATTCTCCCTGTTTTTGTTCCAGACGCATTATAATCACATCGTATCCTTCCATTTTCACAAAGAGAAACATCTATATATGTTGAGATTAATTTTTTTGTTTTTCGATAGTTTATGATCGTCTCAAGTGCAGGCTCAAGAGGATATTTTGCTTGAAGCTTACGAAGAGCATCCTCATCAGTAGTAACACTTCTTGTTCTTCGTTTGTATATTTTTGGATATTTTAGTTTTTCATAAAGAAGTTCTGCTACCTGCTTTGGGCTGTTTGGGTTGAATTCTATGCATGGTTCTTTTTTAGTACCTGCAAATGATGCAAGAGCTTGCTCCATTGTTATGAGCTTTTTTGATAATCTTTCTCGCATTTCTGCAGCATTTTCTGCATCCCAAGTTATTCCAATTTCTTTTGCGGTACATAAATCTTCTTGAAGTCTGTGAGCATGTTCAAAATATAACTTATCCAAGCCTTCTTCTTCTAGCTCATTTTTTACTTTTGTTGCAGATTCAAGGGTAGTTACTGAATCCATTGCGTTATAATACCATTCGCTTTCATCTACCTGAGTTTGCTTGTTTGACCAGTAGTTTGGATGATCTGTTAGAACTGAGCTTATGAAGTTTAAACTCTTCGGAAGAGATGGATAGACTATATGCCAAGCGTGCATGAGGTCGAAATAATGATTGTTGATGTTGATACCAAATTCTTCTTTGATAAGAGGAGCATCAAATGATATTGAGTTCTGACCACATTTACGTAAAATTTCAAATTCTAAAACTTCTGTAATTTTTTCTAAAACAAGTTCTTCTTGATGTGGTTGCCAATAATTTATCTCTGGAGAAGAAAGATTTATTGTCGATGGTCCTGTTACAGTTATTCCTGTTGTATGAAGCATTCTAAAAAATGGAATAGAAATTGCTGAGATGGTATTGTTTGGTAAATATCTTGCAAAAGAAATAGTTCTTATGCGACGACCGATTGTTTCGATGTCGAATGCGATCATGTCATTGTAAGATTCATGATCGAAATCAAACCATTTCAGAACATTGTCAATTGATGGTGCAATGACAATCTCAGGTTCTTGGTAAATAAAACCTGAGGCTTCTTTTTTCGCTTTCCTTAAATCCATCTCAGCAATGATGCGATGTTCATATGCACGAAGGATATTTGCAGGATGATATGTTGCTATTATTTTTGTATCATAAGCGTTTATTCTTACTCCTCGCCATTTTTCTATCCCAATAAGATTAGTAACTGCTCGGAGTGGTTCTGCACCGAGGCATATTACTACTTTTGGCTTGATGCGTTTTATTTTATTAGCAAGCTCGAACCAACATTTGCTTAAAAATTCCTTTGGTACAGTTCGCTTTTTTCCATCTTCATAGAAATATTCAAACTTGTTGCTTGGAGGCTGTTCGTTGCAGACGTTTGTTACGTAGCAATCTTGGTAGTTTATTCCTGATGCTTTACATATTGATTTTAATAAAACACCAGATTGTCCGATGAATGGTATACCTTGAACAGCTTCTGAATTGCCTGGAGCCTCTCCGACAAGCATTATAGATGCATCAAGTGGGCCAATGTCTCTGCATAGCATTATTCTTTACTCTTTCCAGCTTTATGATCTTCGATATTAAATCCATTCGGACATCTTTTGATGAGACTTTTAAGATTTAAATTCCTTATATCATCTTCATTCCAACCATAAAATGTACATAAAGCTCTGATGAAGAAAAGTAAATCTCCGAGTTCTTTTTTAAGCTTAGTTATATTAATAGTTTCATCATAGCAAATTGCAGACTTTAATACATCTGCAACCTCACCACCTTCAGATGCTATACCAAGAATTATATGAACTAGCTTTGGATCAACATTTCCATACTCATGATCAAGCATCTCTAACACAAATTGACTATATGCTAAATCTTCTTTTGGGGTTGCCATGTTATTTCTCCATCAACCAAGCTTGAGATAATAAAAAATTCTTTTCATTAGCTTCAAAGCCAATACTTTTTCTTCCGAGCTTTCCTGAAGCTTTAAGAACAACTCCAGATCCTGAGAATGGATCGAGGATAATTTCTCCAACAATGGTACTGTTTGCTATGAACATTTCAATAAGATCAATTGGTTTTTGAAGCGGATGGACTCGCTTTACTGGAGCATCGGGAGGATAAGATGTTAAGCAATTTAAACATGGCTTTACAAGAGTTCTCTGTTGAGGTTTTTTATATCCATACATTATAAATTCATAAGAAGGAATGTAATGATATGGATTTGCTATCATAGTTCCTCTGCCTTTTGACCAAATTAAAGGAACTGGATCAGCAGTAAATCCACAACCTTCAAACATGGAACGAATTTTCCAGTACCAATCTGCAGCAAAGAACATGTAGAAATGTGCTCCAGGAGACATTACTCGATAAAGTTCTGGGATTAATACATTATATACTTCAAGCATTTCTTTATGTCCAAGATCAGATTCTTTTATTGAAGAACCTTTGCATAAAGCACCTGATACAACAGCTTGAATATCTTCTACACCCCAAGGTGGATCTGTTATCAAACAATCTATGCTGTTATCTGCGAGATTTTTTATCTCTTCTTCACATTTTCCAAGAATCAAATTTGATGTTAGTTTTATTTTTTGTGTAGCGATTTGAAGCTTCATCTTAGTTGTCTGCTTTTCACGCTCGATGAACTTTCGTGCTACAGCTTTTGGCATGTTTGAAACTTTTCTTCTCATCCCTGGGATTGTTTCAAGATCTTTTGCAAGCTGAATATCTTGGCAGACAGTTCCTACAGATGCTCCTATTGATTTTGCTGTGTCCTTTTGTGTCCAACCATCATCGCTTAAAGAACCTTTTTCTTTTGTTCCATGTATCTTGCGTTTGAGATCATCTAATTGCTTGACCGCGAGGCATTGTTCTTCCCAAGAGATATCTCTACGCATGATGTTTTCTTCAAACTCTATTTCTTTTCGAGAAACATCATCAAGGTCTTTCTTCTCAGTTACTTCAATGTATTTCCAGTCATCAAATTCAAGACCGAGGAATGTTGCAGCAGTTAATCTTCTCTCACCAGCGATAAGAAGCCATTCGTATGGAGGCTCAGGTGGTTCAAGAAGTGAAACTACAATTGGATGGATTAAGCTAAATCTCTTCAAACTATCTTTCATGGCCTGAACGTTTCCAAGATCTTTTCGGAAACGTTTTGTAGAGCTTTCTTTTCTCTCGATTTTTATTGATGATGTTAGGATTTTCATCATTATATCCCTAAAATCTTTCCAGCTCTGACAGTTAAAATTCCATCCTTTGGAGCTTCATCATAAGCAAAGAGAATCTTTTCTTTTGGGATGAGGATGAAAGGAACACCGAAAGCTTCGAGGCCAACGAACTCATGCTCAAAATAAAGCCTGTCCCAATCGTTTCGATCATCGTATGTTCTATGAAAATATATCCAATGATGATCAGTAGAGTCTCCAGAAAGAACAGGATGTTTCTTTTCGTTTGCTGTAGGTATTGGTTTTCCTCGCCAGATTTTTTTCTCTTCATCGACGGGTTCTATTGCATAAAGCGGGCGAAAGTTTCCTACGCCGATTAAAGCTGCTCCGTTTAGTTTTGGTTCGAGAGATTCTTCTTTATCATCAGCAAAATCATTTGTTGCATCTGTGTATGTTCGTTCATCTAAATTTTCTTTTTCTGATGCCATTAGTTTCATACCTTATATTTTAAGCAATCATTATTTTTGTTTAATTTGCTAGGTTGTTGCTTATGATTAGCGAATGAAGTACGCCAAGAAGATTTACAATTGCTTAATTCATTGCAGAGATTAAACTGTTTTGAAAAATGAATACAATTATCACAAAAAACTTTTTCTGGTCTCATTTTTATTCCTCTAATTCAATAAGTGAATAAGCGACTAACAAAATGGGAGGAGATCACAAAACATCTCCTCCCATAAACCAAGGAGATTAATCCTCTTTCTTTGGCTCAAACAGAAACTTCTTTATGGAAGCTTTGAGAGCTTTCTTTGGGCTTCCATCATCGTTCATCTCCTGTGTAGGTTCATTCTTAACAACAGTTTCTGCTTGGAAGAATGTTTCTTCATCAAACGTATCCAAGTCAAAATTTGCTCCAGCTTTGATCTCTTCTATTGTTAAAATACCACAAGCTGCAACGAATTGAGCAAGTTGAGCGTTGTTGATCTCGATTGATTTCTTTTGCCCATCGGTTTGAGGGTCTTTGATGAAAACAAAGTTATGAAAAACAACTATTCCTTTTTCTGCACCTTCATCTTGGCAACGAGCCTGGAGTTTTATGATGTCATTTCCAGACTTCTCAACTGTTTCTACAGCAAGATGATTGCCAACACAAAAGAGATGAGCTCCTGCAGGAAGTACTTTGTACTCTGGAGCTTTAAATAGCTCATCAGGATCATCTACTACAATGTTGATAAGATTGCTCATTTTTCTTTTCCTTTTACAAAAGGTATTCCATTGACAGGTGATGGAATATGTTTGTTTTGATGTGCTTGTTCCTGTCCACATCCTGAGTTGTTCCCGAAGGAGCAAAAGAGGAATCGAACCTCACGATCATACGTCTATAGATTAACGTTTCTTGTATGATCTGGCCCATGTCTTTACTCCGTGACCATGCAGCTCTTCATATACACTTTTGATGTAGCAAAGTTATTCAGTGGGGGGCAATACTATGAATTTTGTTTATTAAGGTTTTAATCCCATATTGATCAATTAGTAGTTGTTCATAAATACGCTGTTCCTTAAGAAACGGGCTTCTAAATACGGGCGATATTACTCTCCCTTTTAGAGCCCACTCAGTAGCCCGCCTTATGAAATTATTTGTTCTGCCAACATAATTAACTACTCCATCTTTGTAAGAAACATACACGCCACCTGCAGCAAAGCGACGAATTACATAATAAACTATTGTTGTTGCTACTTTGGAAATTATAACCACTACAACTACTCTGCTGGTTATTGATACTATTCGTCCTGAGATAGGATGTCTTTCAATTATGTCTTCACAACGTTCTTCATTGAAAACAAAACCTAAAGTAAGCCCGTCTCCTACTAAATATATCATATCAGAAAATTCTTCACTGGTAACGTAATTAACTACGCCATCTTTTGCTACATACGTGTATTTAATTGTCCAATCTTTTGCTATGGATACATGCCTAATTGTCCAATCTTTAGTTGTGTTTCCACACCCTATTATTTTAGTTTTAGCATTATGATATACAGAACCTTTTGCAGAATTTAGCATACCCATCATAAATAGGAATACCAACAGAATAATTAACTTCTTCATACCATTTCTCCTAAACAAGGTTATTTAATACTATTCCGCTACTGTTCCATGACCGTAACTATGATTTTAATTTGAATGAAGATATAACCATCTTCATATCATTAATTAAATGTTTAGCTTCCTTCAAATCAGCTCTGAGATTTCTGTTTGCTTGTTTTAATGTCTTTATTTTTTCTTTAAAATTACTCATAATTATTCTTTCTTTTCATGATATTTACAGCTTATGTAACTAAAAGTTACAGGACAAAAATGTAGCTCATTTCCTATTGCAAACAAACCAGTATGTTTAGTTTTAGCAGAATGCCCATTTTTAGCATCAATACAAACACCATAATTATAATCCTTTTTCTACGGATACCTTAACCATTTTCGACATGTATCACATCTATTTTTTGGTACTATTTCTTCATAAGTACTTACATTAAGATAATAAGCAAATACTCTTGGAGCGAATCTACCTAATGGAATATATTGAACCATCCATCCAGCGATGCTTCTTAAGAAAGTTTTTTTAGCTCTCATAATGATACCCTGTTAATTTCAGAACTTCTTCAAGACCAATTTCATCATGTCTAACTCTACCAAAACTGCTTCGAGTTCTTGTTTGAATTACTCCGAGCTTATTTCCTACAACCCAATAACTTTCTTTTCCTTGACCGACAGGCTTTTTTTCAGCATACCAAACTTCATCAAACAACCACATTAGTTTTCTAAAACCATGTTTTGTTGTAGCAGATGAAGGGAATTGAGCTATTGTTTCTCGTTGACCAATAATAGGATTTCCTCTAGCATTTAAAACTGCTTTATCCATCATATCAACATGAGCAGTTACAATTGTTGGAACACGAATTGCTCTGATAAGAGTAAGGAATTCTTCGATGTCATTTATTAATGCTCCCCAATGTTGAATTTCCATTTTTGTAAAAGCATTTTGAGTATTTTTGAATTGATTATGAAGCTGTGATGCTCGGCATAATCCTGTTAAACTATCAATTACAAGACCATTATAATCCCATTTTCCTGCAAAGTTATCTCGTATGATTTGTTGCATTTTCTTCATAGCAAGAGGGAACATGTTTGGTTCGAGAGGATTTTCATCTTTGAAAATATCAAATTCTATTTGTTGTCGAGCATCAAAAAATTTATCTTTAAGTGTTGATGCTGTGAACATACCATCATCAAAATCGAATCCGTAGGCATTTTTTAATTGACTTACAAGACCGGTTTTTCCTGTACCTGCAGGGCCGTATAGTAAGATGCACGGTGGGCGATTTAGTTTTAAAAGATCAGCTGGTTTCATGAATGGTCCTTATATTTATAATCACTTGCTTTTGTTTGAACCTTAACATTTTTATCGAGGATTGTTATAATACATTCGTTACCATGTTCTTCAATTCCAATCTTCCAACATATTCCAATAGGAACATCAAGGAAGGATAAAAACTTCTCAAGACCAAAAAGACCAGCAACTATTGGATGATAGCTTATGTTTGGAAAAAATACTGAACCATCATGAATGTTAAGCCATCGTTCAGTTGGTTTAACATTAAAAATGCTAAAAGATTTAAGAGTACTATCTCTTGCTATGTAGAAAGTTCTCTTAATCATAAAACTTTTTCCAAAACCATAGTTAGCTTCTCCCATTCTTCCCAGATTCTTGACCCATCAGTGAATCTTGTATTTGCAAGAACTACTAGATGATTTAAGAAAAGATGACAGCATTCATGTTTTGCTACGTGTTTTGGCATTTTTAAAAGATCACCTTTTGATACAAAAACTGATGCAACTTTGTTTTCTTCATCAATAGAAATCTGTGCCCAAACACCTTTGGCATTTTTTATTTTTATGGTAACATCATAATGACCCAGCTGCAATTTATCTTGCCAGAAGTAAAAATCTTTTTTGAATTTATTAAATGCTTTTTTCTCTTCTTTTGTTAATTCAAATTTCATTATGCTGTCTCAAGTTCCAAAGGATTAAACGGTTTCTTTCGTTCATATAACCTCGCTGCGTCTCGCCAATCTGCAGCATTACAAATTGTCTTATACTCACAAGTAAATCCTGGAGAACCGAAAGATGAATAAGAACTGCATAAAGCATTGTTTTGCATCCATATGCCCGTTTCATTTGCAGCGTTAATTCTTGCACATGTGTATTTTACTTCATCGATGAATTGTTTTATGTTTATTTCGGTTACATAAATCGGGCGATTTTGAATCTCGATGTTCTTTTTGCTTATTCTCATGACTTCAAGAACAAGCCCATCTACAGGCTTACCGATTATCTGAGATAAAGCAATTGTATAAGTTATCGGTTGAGGAGCGTTCCAGAAATTATTATAATATCTATCTGATATTTCAGATGATGTTTTAAAATCATATGCCCAGATAGAATTTGTTGCGTGTAATCTGATAGCTTCATCAATTCTACCAGCAAGAAAATGATCTGCTCCTATGTCGATGAGGAAAGGAATTTCATTTTCGCTTATTAGCTCTGTTGCTGGAGATGAGAAATCAAAATGTTCAACATCGTATGTTCTCATATCTGGAGTATGTGTTCTGACGAATTCTATGATTCTACTGCGTGTAGTAGAAGTGTTTCTTTTGTCATTACTTTCTCCATAAGGATATTTTGCCCAGAGAGAATCGAAAACATCAAATGGTTTTTCTACATCCCCATCGTACATGTATGGAAGAACAGCATGCATGACCGTACCATAATCAAGAGCGATGTATCCTGAACCAATTTTTGGCCGAGATGGTAAAGACATATCAATACATGGTTGCTGTAGTCCCATAAGGCATTTGAACATGTATCTACATTCGCATCGACCGTGGCATGATAAACGGGATGCGTCTTGCCATGTTATGTCGAATTTTTCATCTGTTTTTAGCATTTTTTATTTCCTTAATGTATACAATGAATAAGATTTACATCATCCTCAGTATGCCCAAGACCTTCTATGTTTTCACTTGTCCATGTAAAAAATGTACAGATAGCTAATCCAGCTTTTGTTCTTCTTATCATTTTCACTCCAGAATAATCGGAAAATCTGCTGTTCTGCCATACTTCGGGTGAATGATACAAAATGATTGCTGTGGTCTCTCGTAATCTGCTTTGATCCATTCAGAATAATTACTATACCCGATGAGAGAACCATTAAGACAAAAATCTTTACCACTTAATCTCTGATGCCAATGACCTATGAAGTCTAAATCAGCATGCCGAGCTTTGTTTAATTGAGTTATTGCTTTATTCAATGGAACAGTAACTCCATTAACTCCTCCTTGATAACGGAATATATCTCCATGATGAACACGAATATCAAGATTATAAATCTTTAACCAATTAAATTGACCTCGAGGAAGAATGAATTTTATTCTTTTTTCATTCTTCATCATATACCATCTTACAAGCATTTCATAAAGAATCCACTCATAACTTTTTTGAGCTCTTTTTCTTGTTCTGAATGATTTTGTTATTCGAGTATGATTGCCAACTGAACCAGATATGATTATGTTTACTTTTGTATGTTTTAAGATAAAATCAATGCTACCAAGCAACAAATCAAACAGTCTAACAAGAGCTTCTGGTGGGGTTGTCATATTGCATTCAATTAAATCATCATGAATCCAACCGCTCATCATATCACCAAGAATAAGCAGATAAAGTGTATCAATTTTACTTCTTGATTGTGTAAGCTCAAGCAAAGAAACAACTGCTTCAGAAAGTTTTCTAACACGTCTCTCTGCAATTTGTTCGTTAAATTCATTTACTCCAGAAAGTTCTTCTAAAGTAACAGTTTCATCAATATGCCAATCACCAAACATGGCAATAGCTGTTGCTTCATGAGATGTCTTTTGAGTTGTTTTGAAATCTATTGGCTTAACCCATTGCTTAAGATTTTTGGTCATGCTATATGCAGCAAGTCTGTTGTTAAGCTCAGATATATATTTCTTATATTCTCTAGCATCTGAGCGATATTGCTTAAGTAAATCTTCTCTTCTTGATTCTGCTTGGACTGATTTGACCGTAGTTCGTTTCTTTTGCTCTTTTGCAGTGCCTCTAGCTACTTTGCTTACGTAAGCTTGAGATACTCCTAAATTTTTAGCTATAGCATCTTGAGAGAGCTTTCCTCGATTAAGTAACTTAACAGTATGTTGATAGATTTCTGGAGTATTTTTACAAGCCATCAATTTCTTTCCTTAATTTCTCTAAGATTTTTGTCAGAAGTTGTGAGATCCACTGAAAAGAACAATCATATCTGTTTGCAATTTCTTTGAGATTCTTGTTTCGATAAAAATAATACTCGATGATATATTGTTCTCTTGTTGTGAGCTTTCCTATTGCTGTTATTAACAATTCCTGTTCTTCTTTTTTCTTGAGAATATCTAACGCTGTAATTTTGTCTGAGTCTTTTCTGAGGAAGCTTGATTTTCTCTTATCTTCATTAGGGTTGTTTGCATTTGATCGACATGGATTACCAATGTATTTAATCAATCCCCATTTGAGAGCAGTAGGAACAGCATGAAGATTCTTACAGCCTTTTGCAAGAATAAAAGCTTCATTGAATAGCTCATTATAAGCATCTGGTCCAATATGATTAGCTTTTGTTGCTTGTTTACAAAAGATCTTTGCATATCGTTCACAAACTGGAAGAATTTCTTTGTCTTTCAACATTTTTGCTATCCTTATGATTTATAATCTCCTTGCACGAACCTCCTATTTGGTGCATTAAAGTAGAAAGTATCTTTTCTACTTGTGTTAAGCGTTTTTTGATTAAAGTTAACTCTTGTTTGTTAGACATCTTTTGATCCTTGACCAAAGCTTTATGTACCAGAGGTTTTTATGCTTGTATTGTTTAAGAGCATCAGAGAGTTCTTGAACTCCTTCTGCAGGGATGTATAATCCATCCAATTCATTAGATTCTTGAGTAACAATAATACCTTTCATACATCCTGATGAAAGTTCTGAAACATAAAGTATCAATACACCTGGAGTAGTATTACCTCGGATTATTACAAAAGCAGGACTGATGTTTTCTACAAAGTCAAGTGTTACATCAACAATAGTCTTTCTTCTTGCTCCAGAGCTATATAGTTTTGTTCTTATTGCTTTTACTGTTATTTCAAACATTTTTATTTTCCTTTTCTTATTAAATCTTTACAATCTTCTGGCATGGTGTCGAATAATTTTTGAAGCTGAGGGTTATCGAAAATAAGTTTCTTTGTAGCTTTTTTCTTTTTTGTTCCTGTTCCCTTGACAGATCTTTTCTTCTGGCTTTCTTGAAGCTGAAGAAGTCTGGCGATTCTGAGGTTTTTAATTATTTCAGTGAATCGGGGCATGTTAAGAATATACTCTTTGTATGAACCCATCAGGAACTCTGGTTTTTCTTGCCTTATGCCATAGATCGAAAGCTTTTCGATAAGCTTTTTGATACTCTTCTTTAGTAGCTTTCTTTGGATTTTTTCCATGAAGAAAGCCAATCATAAGATTGAATATCTTTTTTATCTCAAGTGTTCTCTTTGACCAGTATCTTTTTCTTGCAGGTCTATCATCTTTTCTTTTTGACCTCTTACCTGCTGTTCGAGTTCTTAAAGCTGCTGGCATTTTAGTCTCCTTCTGGAAGCTTAAGACTATCAAAGTCATTTTTTGAATTAAATTCTACAAGTTCATCGCTGATTGTACTTTTTATGCAGTTAACTTCAAGACCAAATTCTACACAGATGTGAGAAAAGCAAGCATCCTGCTTTTCATGCCTACCTGCATGTGGACAGTTAAGTTGACGACATTGTTTTTTTGCTTTATCACAGAACATTTTACAATTCCTTTAATAATTCAAGGTATCTTTTTTTTGTTATTTTAAATCCCTTTAAAGTTTTATCTACAATTCCTACAATCTTATCATCAAAAATAACTATAGCTATTTCACCAAGAACAAATAATATTTCTTTTAATCTTAAGATTTCTTTGTCTTTTTTGTCCATTTTAATTCTTTTTCTCTAATTCATTTATTGAATTAGCTATAATAAGATAAAGCAGGATTTATAGATATTCAACTGTACATCGGGTTTCTTCACAGCTACCTGCTTTATCTAAAAGAGACTCTGCCGGAGTCGAACCGGCAGGAAAGCAAAACGATACGTTGTGAGGGAGAAAGAAATGAGTATCGTTTCTTTGAGTCTCATGTTATTTACTCTACATCAGTTGAAACCTCCTCCACATCAGCCAGGGCATCATCAACGGCTGCTTGTACCTCATCTGAGTTAAGCAGCTTGTCCATTGCATCCTTTGCTCCAGGGCCAAGAGCGATACATGCATTTAGACGGTCGAGACCAGTTTCTCCATTCTCGAATGTAAGTGTAGCGAGGATGTTAATCGCGGTTTCATATCTCTTGCCCTTACCAACAGACTTCTCTCGCTTATCAGCACGAGCCTTGTTGGTAATATCAGATTTATTCTGCCGATTGACAAGATTGAGAACCTGTGCCTCTTCAAGAGCATCAAGAACCTCTTCAAGAGTCTCATACGTCGGGACTGTTACTGTTGCAACTACTTGACCTTTCATCTTAACTTCTACATCTTCAGTTTTCATGCTTCTGCAACTCCAATAATAATTTTCTTGTTTCGACTAACAAACCTGGATGTTCAAATACTAATTCTCCAGCATTTGTTAGTTCTCCAGTTGTTAAAAACTCAGGAGAGACAAAATCTGTTTGATTGGCTCCATTGAACATGACCTCAGTAATATTTGGTCTGTTTTCAATGACCTTTGCTTCTGCACCGTTGTATATCTCGCTTCTTCCAATATCTTTTGCCTCGGGAACAAACTCAGATAAGAGTAATTGGAGAGCATGAGAATATACAACAGTCGAGCCAATTTTTGGTCTTTGCTCTGCTGAGAAACGCTTTGGTTCTTTGAATAATGATGGGAGGGTTATCATGGTTAAGTTTTCTTTACAATTATACCAGTTAAAAACCCTAAAATTTCTGTAACTGGACATGGGTTTTTAAATATGATACAACATTTATCTCCAGCATCATTTTGAAGCAATAAACCTTTGTCTTCTGAGATTTTTAAGCATAATGATTTTGGAGAACTATTACTTATGTATACAGTATTAACAGAAATATCTGAAAATGATACTGTTGGTTTTTTCTTTGCTGGCTCTTCAACTCCTAGAATTATGTTTTTCTGCATTTTATTTTTCCTTAAAAATTATATCTGTTGGACTTGTTTGACTAAGATCATCTGTCATATCAACATTCTGACACAGTCTTTCCGCAACTTCTTTTGCTTTTTCTAAAAGCTCAGAGCCTAAAGATTTTCTTAGTTTTTTCTGCTCAAGATAACTTAAGCTCTTTGGTTCAGGAATAATATATTCTTCATAATTTATTCCAAGTCGTAAATTTTTCTTCGCTTTATAACAATCCGATGGGATCAACCAAACTGTTCTTGTTTCTTTATCACAACATGCGATGTAGTTATTTATTCCATCAATTTTTACAAACGGAGTGCCTTCGCCGTCTTTTGATGCATTCAATGCGATGCATTTTACAAGCTGACAGTTTTTGTCTGTAAAAACAAATGCTCTGTTTCCATTAATAGGAATAAACACATCATAATCTGCTTCGATTAATCTACTTATGATTAATGGGTTAATCATTGATCTCATCTAAGGATAATTTTTTTGTTTCTTTTGACATCTTTTTCTCCCTGTGAATTGTTTCTTTCTATATAGAAGAGGACAATCGGCTGTGGGATTCAAGTAAAAAATTGCCTGTTTGTTTGTTAGGTGGTTAGTTAACAAATTCAAAGTTTGAATAAGTTACAAATACTATTGAGCTTTAGCGTCTCTATGATGCTTATATAATTGATAAGCTAAAGTAACAATAACTTTTATTACTAAAATTATGTATAGTATAGCTACAAATACTAATAGTATATCCTTAATCATCTTTTCTACCTTTCATCATTTTCTCTTCTTCAATATCTCTCTTGATTCTTATGATGCTCACCGCAGGTATGATCAATTCCTCTTATCTTAAAACCGCAAGTACTGCATCTTCTGATGTTTTTACTCTTTTTTCTTGATTCTCTGAGAGCTTCAGTTTTTATCACTTTTTTACTTTGTGTTGATAACATCAATTCTCCTTATTTTATGTAAATAATAAAACACA